>Ga0302240_1001306_pt1 | contig 20304 bp, 23 predicted proteins | sample AAG_UR_His_MG_FD_193538 | JGI IMG/M metagenome (GOLD analysis project Ga0302240, IMG submission 193538) | Enriched activated sludge microbial communities from anaerobic digester in WTTP, New Holstein, Wisconsin, United States - AAG_UR_His | ecosystem: Engineered > Bioreactor > Anaerobic >... | reverse complement strand
CCACTATCCTGACTCATTGTAATGCAGGAGCCCTTGCTACAGCTGATTACGGGACAGCTCTCGGAGTTATAAGATCTGCTCATAAACAGGGTAAGGACATTCATGTATTTGTTGACGAAACAAGACCTTATCTTCAGGGTGCAAGACTTACTGCGTGGGAACTTATGGAAGAAGGAATTAATATAAGCCTTATAACTGATAATATGGCGGGACACTTTATGAGCCGGGGTATGATTGATATAATACTTGTAGGGGCTGATAGAATCTCATCCAATGGTGATGTGGCAAATAAAATAGGTACCTATTCGGTAGCTGTACTGGCAAAAGAAAATCAGATACCTTTTTATTCTGTTGCTCCAATTTCCACCTTTGATATAACATTAAAAGCAGGCTATGAAATACCTATTGAGGAAAGAAATCCTGAAGAAGTAACACATATATTCGGCATACAGATAGCACCAACAGGTGTGAAAGTAAGAAATCCTTCCTTTGATGTAACACCAAATAGATATATAAGTGGAATAATAACCGAGAGAGGAATTATAAGGCCACCTTATGAGGAGAATATAAGAAAAGTCGTATGTTAGACTATTTTAAGGCCCTTTCAGAAAAAGAAATAAAAACTATAGCCAGGAGTAATATTGTATTACTTCATGGTGATCAGGAAATTCTTATGGAAGAGGTTCTGGAAAAAATAATTAATGAAACAGTAGATAAAAATTTTAAAGACTTTGATTATGTTATGTTAAATATCAATTTTCTCAAAGGAGAAAAGGAAGACCAGGAAAAACCTGCCGGGCTAAAAGACATAATAGAACATTTAGAAGCCTTCCCTTTTGGTAGTAAAAGAAAAGTTGTAATTGTAAAAAGAATAGATAAACTGGAAATAGAAGAAAAAAATCGCCTGGCAACTTATTTAAAAAGTATTTCTCTCAGAGCATTTCTTGTGCTTATGACCTCTGGTAAAGCTAAAACCACTTTACTATCTCTTCTGGGCAGTAAATTAGAAAAAGATATAAAAGCCAGAGGAACTATTATAAACTGTACCTTGAAACCAAATGAGATGATTAAATGGGTTATACAAAAGACAGCTATGGTCACGGGAAAAACCATTGGACAGGAAGAAAGTAAACATTTACTTAAAAGGTCAGGGACAGAGCTGAGACATATAATAAATGAAATTCAAAAAATTTCATCTTTTGTAGAACCAAATTTTAGAATAACAAAAGAAGCTATTGACATCTGCTGTCATCAAGAAACTCAATCAGGAGTATTTGAACTTACTGATGCTGTCAGTATGGGTCAGACTTTCAAAGGCCTTTCTATTTTCTCAGATCTTATAAAACAACAGGAAGAACCTCTTAGATTACTAGGTCTTTTAAGTAACCATTTCAATCTCATAAGACAGGCAAGAGAATTAAAAGATAAAAAAATCCCTCCCAGGGAAATCATAGCAATTTTACAAAAAATAGGAGAACATCCCTTTAGAATACAAAAGGCTCTTGATATTAAATATTTCTCTCTGGAAGGACTGAAGAAAGCACATCGCTGGCTTCTGGATGCAGATTTAAGTATCAAAACCGGCCGGCACGAACCGGTGATTGCCCTTGAATTACTCATAATATTACTCTGCCAGGAGGCTACGAGAATGAAACATTGAAATCGTAATGCATAATGGGTAATGGGGAGGGGTGAACACAGGGGTTCGCCCCTACACTATAAACCCATTATTTGTTAAAGTTTACGTCTCACGTCTTCACTAACCTGTAAATACAACAGCCGAATAACCAACAAAACTGGAAGGATCCCCAAAAGACGGGATTTCATCATAACTGGTAGTATATTTAAGGAGTTTGCCCTCTTTAGCTCCTAATAATCTAACAGCAGCTATAGTAGCAGTAATGGCACCTGCACCACAGGCACTGCCATGAGAATCTGCCTCAGATACGACATCTTCTGCTTTAAGGGCAATTATTAAATCAACAAGTCTTTTATCATTTACATTTTTAACCCAGTGAAGAGCATCTTTCCCGACACCTTTATCCATCTGTCCATAATGCATACCATAATGAGTTAAATCAGTAGAACCTACAACAACGCAATCTTCCTTATAATTAGACAGAATTTTACCAACAATCTCTCCAACTGCCAGAGCATTTTTATCAGGAGGTACCATAATAGTTACTATTTTTGACTCAGGGAAAAGATACTTTATAAAAGGTAATTGAACTTCAATTGAGTGTTCCTTTCTGTGGGGAGATATATCCTCTACTATGAAGCCCTTGCCTTCTTTTATTATTTCCTCTGACAAATCCTGATGTATCTCAATCTCTCCCAGAGGTGTTTCCCAGGAACCTTCAGCGAATATGGCAGGACCGGGAACTCCATAAACATGAACTGCACCGAAGATAACAAATACAGGTGAGGTATGACCCTCTTTGATTGCCTGGAAAACCAGTCCTGCAGTACTTCCGGAATAAACCCATCCAGCATGGGGAACTATTCCACCTGAAATTTTACCTTCTATCTTTTGAGTTAGTCTTTCTTTTTCCAGACATTCCTTTAATTCATTTATACACTGTTCTTTTATATCAGGATAAAACCTTCCTGCCACTACAGGTTTTCTATGCATTTTAACTCCTCCTTAATTAATTATAAGCCCGCCCTAGAGGACTCGAACCTCCGACCTGCGGATCCGGAATCCGTTGCTCTATCCATCTGAGCTAAGGGCGGCTATTTAAGTATTATTAGCTTTCAGTTTTTTATTTCTTTAGCTGATAGCTAATTCAAAAAAAGGTTTATGTTTACTGGAGCTAACCATCTAGTGATAATACAAATTCCTATGCACCTTGATTATAACAATTTTTTCTATATAATTCAATAACAAAAAGGAATCGATTTTTTTAGTTGCTTTTTAATTATTTATATGATAAATTATACTTTAATTTCAGTCATATGTAAATATAGAAAATCTATAACTAAAAAAGAAAGAAAATTTATGAATGCTATAGCTGATATAGTCAAAATATTAAAAGAAGAAGATAATTTTCTCATTACAACCCATGTCAGACCTGATGGAGATTGTATAGGAAGTCAACTTGCTATGGGGCTCATACTTAAAAAACTGAGGAAAAGATTTGAAATAATAAATCCCGATCCTCCCAGGAAAAAGTTTGAATTCTTACCTCTTTTTGACAGAATAAGAACTGCCTGGCAGGAGAATGAATTATACACTGTGTCAATTATATTAGATTGCGGAAAGTGGGTCAGAGTTGGAGATGTAGCTTCTATAGCACAAAAATCCAGTACTGTTATTAATATTGATCATCATATAGATTCCCAAGGAATTGGAAAATTCAATTATATAAACCCGCAACATTCTTCTACCGGAGAAATGCTTTTTTATGTACTTTCCTCAGCCGGTATAAATTTGGATCCTGATATAGCAACCTGTTTATATGTAGCCATTCTTTCAGATACGGGAAGATTCAGATATTCCAATACCAGATCCGCCACGCTCCGAGTAGTAGCTGATCTTCTGGATACAGGTATTAATCACGAAGAGATAATAGGAAAAATTGTAGCTATGGAAAATCCTTTATCATTAAAACTTTATTCCAGGATTTTCAGTACAGTCCAGACAAATTCTTTTAATAAAATAGTATGGTGTACCCTATATAATAATATACAGAATGATTTTCTTTGTGCCTCTCTGGAGGTAGAAAGTGATAAAATATTTGATGAACTCAGAACATTAAAAGGTTTTGATGTATACCTTCTCTTTACGGAATTACCGGAGAACAAATTTAGAGTAAGTTTCAGATCTAATATTGGAATTGATGTAAGTGATATAGCAAGGCTTTTTGGTGGCGGAGGCCATGCCCAGGCCTGTAGTTGCATCATAGAAGGAAATTTACATAATATTCAGTATAATGTCATAGAAAAGGTTGAAAGGTTATTTAGATAATATAAGACTTTATAGTATTTTTAATAATTATTTATAAAAAAAGGATTTTCTTTTATTTCTCTGTCAATAGTAGTATGGGGCCCATGTCCCGTATATACTATGGTATTAGGGGGAAGAGTAAAAAGTCTGGTTTTAACACTGTTTAATAACAAATTGTAATCTCCACCAGGTAAATCTGTTCTACCTATAGAACCTGAAAACAAAATATCTCCAACAAATACACTGCCTTCTATATAATAAGATACACCCCCCGGCGAGTGGCCCGGAGTGTGAATAACCTTTATTATATATTTTCCCATCTGTATTTCTTCACCATCCTCGAGCAACCTATCTGCATCTGGAGGTTTATCTATGGTGAAACCGTAAAAACCGGCATGTACATCTCCATCACAAAGAAGAAATACATCTTCCCTGTGTATACATATTATACTGTCAGTCATTTTTTTAAGTTCTTTTAATCCTCCTGTATGATCAAAATGACCATGGGTTATTAAAAGATATAATGGCTTTAAATTTAACCTGTGAAGGCACTCTTTTATCCTTTCAGGATTTTCTCCGGGATCTATGATAACGGCTTCACCGGTTTGTTCACATCCAAGTATATAACAATTAACCCCTAAAGGGCCTACTACCAGTGTTTCAAGTAACATTTCTCCTGACCTTTCCTTAATTATTTATACCGGTAAGTAATTCTTCCTCTTGTCAGATCATAGGGAGAAAGTTCAACTTTTACCATATCTCCGGGAAGTATACGTATAAAATGCATTCTTATTTTCCCGGACACATGTGCAAGAACCTGATGACCATTTTCCAGTTCAACTTTAAACATAGCATTGGGAAGGGCTTCCATTACCTTTCCTTCCACTTCAATAGCCTCTTCTTTTGCCATAAATTTATGAATATTCCTCCTTTTTTAAATTAATACTGAGAAATTATATACTCTACACAGAATAAAGTCAATATAAAGTTTATGATTGAAGATTGAACATTGAGAGAAACTCTAAACTCTCAACCCTCAACTTTCAACCATAGATTATCTCTTTCTTAAAACTAATTCCATTGGGAGATGGTTCAGTTTCAAATAAGTCTCCTACAGTAGCTGCAATATCAGCAAAACTGGTTCTTACACCGAGATTAACACCACTCTTTACCATCTTACCATATACGAGCAAAGGGATATATTCTCTGGTATGATCTGTTCCCGGAGTAGTGGGGTCACAACCGTGATCAGCAGTTATCATTATTATATCTCTTTCTCCCAGAGCATCCATAATATCAGGTATTCGTCCATCAAATTCCTGCAGACTGCTGGCATATCCTTCAAAATTATTCCTGTGCCCGTAGAGCATATCAAAATCTACCAGATTTGTAAAAATAAGTCCCTCAGAAACTGTCTTCATAAAATTCAGAGTTTTGTTTACTCCGTCCTGATTGCTTACCGTAGAAATTGTTTCAGAAACACCCTGACCTGAAAAAATATCCCATATCTTACCGACACCGTAAACTTTAAGACCTTTTTTGATTAATAAATCCAGAATAGTGTCACCAAAAGGTTTTACAGAATAATCATGACGGCGGGGGGTTCTCTGAAATGAACCGGGTTTACCGATAAAGGGTCTTGCAATAACACGACTCAAACAGTGCTTTCCCGTAAGAAGACTTCTGGCTTTTTTACATATATTATAAAGTTCTTCAACAGGAACTATTTCCTCATGAGCAGCTATTTGGAACACACTGTCAGCAGACGTGTAGACTATAAGATTCCCTGTTTTCATATGCTCTTCTCCCAGTTCCTTTATTATTTCTGTCCCGGAAGCCGCCTTATTACCTATAGCTTTTTTACCAACAGCTTTCTCGAAAGCTGATATTACTTCTTCAGGAAAACCATAGGGATATGTGGGAAAAGGTGTATCAAGGACAATACCAGCAATCTCCCAGTGACCTGTAGTAGTATCTTTACCTGGAGAACGTTCAGCCATCTTCCCATAAGATCCGACAGGATTATCCGAAGGAGGAACACCCATAATTTCTGCAATATTACCAAGACCAAGTTTGCCGAGATTGGGAAGTTTCAGCCCACCCACAGATTTCCCAATATTTGCAAGGGTATTACTTCCTATATCACCATATTTATGAGCATCGGGAAGTTCCCCTATTCCGACACTGTCCATTACTATAAGTACTATTTTATCAACTTTCATAATTTACCTCCTTAAATAAATAGTTGTTGCATGGTGGGGAAAACAAAATACTGTTCTATCCACTACACATTAAAACAAATCCAATTGCTCTATATTCTCTTTCCCTCCTTTAACTTTACCATATTTTCCACCGCCTCCTGCCTCTAAATACAATCTTCCTTCTCTGGCGAGAATTATATATTTAGCTATTTCTCTTCCCACAATATCCTTCAGATCTTCATAATCTATTCTATGTAAAACATCCATTTCACTTCCAAAGGTATGTATCAATTTATCAAGGGTTACACGACCGATTTTTGGGATAAACTCCAGAGGAATCTGATAAAAATAATGGGGACGATGAACAGGATGGAGTGGTTCAAAATAATCCTGTATAGAAACTATTCTATCCAGAACTCCTCTTACAACTTTATCACTCTTACAATTAAGACATTCCAAAACAGGTGGATCTATCTGAGCAGTAAATCCACATGCCAGACAATGAGTTCTGTGGTACTTGCCTAGTTTTGGATCCAGGCCATAATTAGCTATTATCTTTCTATCTCCTCTCCTGTAAAGAGAAAGCATCAATTCTTTAAAGGTAGGTTTCTCAAGTAAAACCTTATTATATTCTCTTCCTATCTTATTTAAAGAATGGGCATCTGAATTACTTATGAAAGAAAAAATTGAAAGCTCTCCTATTCTGTCAGCAAGAAATGTATCAGAGCTGAGTCCAAGTTCTAAAGCAGGTATGTTTTCAAAAGACTCGGAAGGGAAAACATCAACGAGTCGTCTGGCACAATTGCCAAATATACTCTTATGAGGAGTAAATACATGGGCAGGTATTAAAACACCTCCCATAGACCTTATTATATTAAGAAACTGTAAAGCAGAAATACCACTCTGTTGTGAACTCAAGTCTATATTGGTTATGTACCTGGACATTACTTTACTGAACTCTATTATCTGTTTTAAAAAAGGAAAAAAAGCAATATGATGGGACTTTCCACCATTTTCTTCTGTAGTTTCTATTTCAGCACCAAGCAATATAGTTACTCTATCACGATGCCTGAGTCCTCCATCAGGTAATTCCATAATTTCTTCATCTTTTATAAGCTCTTTTATATCCTTAATTACTCTGGGTGAGGCACAGTCAACTATACCTATTATATCAATACCTTTTCTATTGAGGCATTCCTTTACTATACTTGCAAAGGTCAATTTCCTTGAAGCAGTAATCTTTACTGGCTTCCCTTCATTATTGCTTCCTATATGTATATGAAGGTCTACAAAAAATTCTTTCATATCACTTTAAATTATAATAAAATTATTAAGAAATTACAAGACAAAAATTACTTTAACAATTTGACATATCTTATAATTTTAGCTAAAATTAAACTCTGAAAATTTTTAATAAAGAAAGGTAATGAAAATGCTTATAAAAAAAGATAAAAATAACGTAATAATAATAGGCGGGTCCAATGTTGATATTAAGGGACGACCAAAAGGCATTCTCATACCTCACACATCAAATCCCGGTACAATTGAGATGAGTGTAGGTGGAGTTGCAAGAAATATAGCTGAAAATCTTGGTAGATTAAAAATTAATACAATTTTACTGACAGCTATAGGTGAGGATGAATATGGTCATATGATAAAAAAACGCACCGAAGACAGTGGAGTTAATATGGAGCATATTATATGTGATAGTAACTATCGTTCAAGTATATTTATGGCAATGTTGAACAGGAAAAATGATCTGGTAACAGCAATTTCTGATATGGCTATACTGGATCTCATAACACCTGAATATATACAATCTAAAGAAAAATTATTTGAAGAATCTTCTATAGCAGTCCTGGATGTGAGTATACCTCGAAATACTATTGAGTGCATAATAGAATTATGTAAAAAACACTCTCTAACACTATGTGTAGAACCTGTCTCTGTAAGTAAAAGTGAATATGTAAAAGATCTTCTGAAAGACATCACCATTATAACTCCGAATAAAGATGAAGCTGAAATGCTTGTAGATATATCTATTGACGATATGGAAGGAGTAAGGCAGGCAGGAGAAATATTACTTAATAAAGGCATAAAAATGGCTGTAATCACACTGGGTCCTGAAGGAGTATATGTGGCAACTGCAAATCAAAAAGGATTTATACCTTCTGTAGCAACCGTAGTAGTAGACGCTATAGGAGCAGGAGATGCCCTTGTAGGCGGTGTTATATATGGTCTTATGAAAGACCAGTCAGATGCTTCTGCAATTGCATCAGGGGTTGCTGCTGCCACAATTACTCTCACTTCAAGGGAAGCAGTGAGTTCAGAACTTTCACCGACCAAGCTAGAACAGGTCTACAGAGAATTAGAAAGCAGAATGTTATTAAGGAAAACACTTGTGTAATAAGATTTTAGCTATCAACAGTAAGCTTTATATAAAATCTTATAAGATGTTATCTTATGGAGGTACATAACTTAAATGAATGACTTCAGTAACTACACGATAATTTCAGATAGAGTACAGAAAGCCATAGAGGCGAAAAGACCACTGGTTGCTTTAGAATCCAGTGTAATTGCCCAGGGGCTTCCCTTTCCCATCAATCTGGAAACTGCTGTAAAACTCGAGGAAATCGCTTTAGAAACCGGTGTTTGTCCTGCAACAATAGGTATTATAAATGGTAAAATAAAAATTGGTCTTGACCTCTGTGACATGCAAAAACTGGCTCAGGAAGAAGGAATATTTAAAGTAAGCAAAAGAGATATACCTCTTGTAATAGCAAGGGAGGGGTCTGGAGGTACTACTGTTGCATCAACATGTTTTATTGCATCTATGATGGGGATAAAAATATTCGCCACAGGTGGTATAGGAGGAGTTCACCGGGACGGACAAAATACATTTGATATCTCTCCTGACCTCCGGGAATTGTCTCATAATAATGTAATTGTCATATCGGCAGGGCCAAAATCAATTATAGATATAAAACTTACTCTGGAATATCTGGAAACAATAGGAGTCCCTATATTAGGCTATAAAACTGATTATTGTCCACATTTCTTTACAAATTTGAGTAATTATCCTGTAACTATGAGAGTTGATACACCTGAAGAAATAGCACTTATGGCAAAAATAAAATGGAATATGAATATCCCTGGCGGAATCCTGGTTGTAAACCCTCTGAGTAATGAAGAATGTTTAAGCAGGGAAGAATTCAATAAAGCCTACCACCAGGCATTACAGGAAGGGGAAATCAACAAAATTTCAGGTAATAAAGTAACCCCTTTTCTTCTGGAGAAAATAAATCTCTTAACTGATGGAAAAAGTATGAAAGCAAATATTTTACTTCTTGAAAGGAATGTAAAATTAGCTTCTAAAATCTCCATTGCATGCAAATAAATAAGGCAATAGAAATAATAGAATAATGAACTATCTTTAAATCTAGTGCCTTATGTTTTTACTCTATAGAGTTGTACTTTTTCATAAGTCTGGATTTTTTCCTGGCAGCTTTATTTCTGTGTATAAGACCTTTGGCTACAGCTTTATCCAATTTACTTTCTGCTATTCTTATATCCTTTATAGCTTCTTCCTTGTTTTGAGACTCAATGGAAAGTATAGCATTCCTACAAACAGTCTTTACAGCAGAACCAATCATCTTATTTCGTATTCTTTTCTTCTTATCAACACGATTTCTCTTTATAGCTGATTTAGTATTTGGCACTTATTTCACCTACCCAGTATATATAATAACTTTGCAAACTACAGAATTATATCACAGGCAAAAGGAATTTTCAATAATTTTCATAAGAAAATTTATAAAATAAAAGGAATTAATCAAAAAATCTAGAATAATTATGTCATTCCTGAATAAATTCAATTAGAATACTGTAAACTTTTATGAAAGACAATTCAAAAGTTATAAAAAAATTACTTATAACACATAAAAAATACTCCTCTTCTTTTGATATTCAAATGCTATCCGATATATCAATCATAAAGACTCAGAGTGACTATAAACCTCATAAAAGAGAAGAAATAAACTTTTCTATAGAGAAAACAGATATAAATAAAGAAAAACTAATTATTGATTATCTCAATAAAAAATTCACCAGATATTCTTCATATAATAAATAACTTCTTTCTGTAAATAATTCTGTGAAGATATAAATTATTACGGCTACAGATAAACTGGTATCCATATGGAAAGACTGTCCCTGCCCGGGCATTACGCTTTAGGACCCTATTTTTAGCTTTTATCACAGAAAAATTTACAGGTAGAATAACTTTACTTTTGAGAAGTCTGTCCAAACTTAAAGCTATCTATGGTTGTCTTAAATTCATTCTTAAATGTATCGTAAGCTGATATATTAGTATCAAAATGAATTATATAACCTTCTCTACCTTTTATTAAATAATATATATCTGCTATCATATCCTGCTGTATTAAATGAAGACATCGAGCAGAAATTCCATCCAATTTAACCTCTGTATCTGAAAGAACTTTAACTTTTTTAGGGTCTACATCATCTGAAAGAATAAAGGTTTTAAACTTTTCCATAGTAAAACCCTGCTCAATTTGCATTATTTTTATTAAACATGAAGCAAAAAAATCTTTTTTCTTTACAACAAATTGAACAGGCCCACCCTTTACCTCTGAATAACCCATCCATCCAGATGGTATATTCATAGAAAATCGACCCAGGGGATCTTTAAAAAGTCCACTTCCATACTTGATCCCCGGTACTGACTGTTCTATCCACGGTTCTACCTGAGCCAGAACAGGCATAGTCATAGAAATTATAAAGATAGCAAGTATAAATATACAAGATCTTTTCAAAGTTAACCCTCCTTATAAATTTTTTAGATTTTATTTATTTAAGGGAGACGGAGAAGGTTTTGCTTTATTTTCTCCTTCATCTTTATATATTAAAACATCTTCAAAAGGTTTACTACCAGGGTTAAAAGAATCAACTATTTTAGAAAAATCCTCTTTAAAAGAATTATAAGAATTTTTCAATGTATCGAAATGTAATATTATACACTGACCATTCTTAATAAAAAAATATTCATCTATTAATATTATCTCTTCACGCTCACCATCTTTATATTCTTCCTGCTGTTTTATTAAAAGCCCTTCAACCCCTGCTATATTGATCTTATTTTGTGATAAAATCTTAAATTTATAACCATCTCCTCCCTGATCAAAGCCTTCAAGTAACCAGGAAGATATATCTTTAAGAGTCATTCCTGCTTCCACAGGAAAACCAAATACATAACATGTAGCAAAATCTTTATCACCTTTTAACGCTGTAAATATAGTTTCTCCATTTTCTATACTCTCTTCCCATATAGAAGGTAACTTGAGGGTATACCTGTTTTTAGGATCACTAAAATTTTTTAATTCTCCCTTTTCCTGAGAAAACAGATATCCTCCTGATGATATAAATATAGCTAATAATAAGAAAAAGAATAACATTTTAGAATTCATTATTAACACTGCCTTTCTGGTTCTATTTAACTCTCTAAATTTCTATTCTATATTTATAATATTATCCCTTCAGAAAGCTAAAATTTGAGTAGAAAATATGTAGGGGCGACTTTCGTCGCCCCTACTGGAGGTAAGCGGATTCGAACCGCTGACCCTCTGCGTGCAAAACAGATGCTCTTCCATCTGAGCTATACCCCCCCAAAAACATTACACAAAAAACTCCTGATTAATGGGCCCTTCTGGATTCGAACCAGAGGCCTCATCCTTATCAGGGATGCGCTCTAACCAACTGAGCTAAGAGCCCTTAAATCCCAGATTAGAGGTAAGTTTATCATATTTTCCTTACAGTGTCAAGATACAATTACATTTTTTATCCTTATTACAGATCCAGGTAAAAAGGTGTCCAAAAAACTTTAAACATATACACCTGTCCCTGTCCGGACTCTAGAGCAAAAGATATGCCGCCATGCGTGAGATTAACCCATTATGCATTACGCATTATTTAAATTCTAATAAGTTATGAAATATACTATAAATACAAAACTGTAGATTACTGTAATAACAGATTTCATTATAACAGGATCATAGATTTTGCGTAAGAGCCCGGACAGGGACAGACCTGTGAGATGGATACTAACTTACCTGTCGCAGTCCTTAGAGATCTTCTCTCTAAGATTAAGATACTCCTCTTCTGGCATATAGGAGCGAATCTTCTCAAGGACTTCGTCTACATCTGTTATTTCTTCTGAATATCTTTTTTCTGCATTTTCTCTAACTTTTTTAAAACCCTCTCTCAAATCTTCAGGTTTGATCTTACCCTGAGTTTCAAAGTACAGAATTGCCATCTCCCCTATACCAAAAGTCCATCCATAGGAAAAGGGCGCGGAAATCATACCACCTACAGCTGGTATTAATTTTATAAGGGTAGAACATATCTGACGGCCAAGAAAACCACCTGCAATTGTCACTATCAGAGCCTTTGCAGTCTCAAAATCAATATTTCTGTCATATTTTCTTCCTATAGTAATTACCATAATACATTGAAGTGGTATCATTAAAAAGTAATCAGAAAAAGGTATTGGAATAGCCCCAATACCGGCAATTGCAATTGCATAAGACTGAATAATCTTCCTGCATTCAATTATTCTATCTGTTATCATACATTCACACCTCACAAATCTTCTTTTACTCTAAAATTGACAAGAGCAATACCATTTTCAGTAACCCTCACAAACTTTGTCCTTTCTTCTTCTAAAGCCAGTATAATCCCCGGAGGAAGAGTCCAGTCATCCAGCTCAAGTACATGAAATCCTCCAGTCATATTTGTAATTGAGTACTTCCCTCCCGGCCCGGTAGTTACACTTGTACCATTCTCTAAAATAATTACTACTCCTTCTACACCCGGTTCACCTTCATCCTGCTTTCCATTATCATTTTTATCCACATATACCTTTCCGGCTATAACACCTGTAACATCTCCCAGAGGATATATTCCCATATTTTCAATATTTTCCGCAGAAACTTCCCGGAAAAAAGAAATAATAATTATAAAAATTAAGAATACTTTCTTCATTGTTTTTATCCTTTATATTCTTTATAAATAAAGTGTAATCGGTTATGGATGATGGTTGTTCGGTCTTTCACTTTTCACTTTTCACCCTTCACGTTTCACTTGGCCAATTGTTCCACATGTCTTTCAATTTTTTCCTGGAGATATGTATTTCCCTGTGATACGGCAAGTTCATAAGCTACCTTGAGTTCACAGGTAAAAAATTCTTCCTGTCCACTTTTAAGATAGGCACAGGCAAGACTATAATGCAAATAAGAATCCTTTGGCTTATATAATAAAAGTTTTTTATAAATACCTACAGCATTAATATACTGACCATTAGACATATAGGAAGTTGCTAAAAGTTTATAAGACTCCATATCATTCGGAAATAAAGTAATAACAGTTTTAAATTCAGATATTGCCGCAAGATAATTACCATACTTATAATAAATTTTACCTAAATTAAAATGAGCATCCCCTATATAAACTGAATTAGAAGAAATTTGAATAACTTTCTTATTTTCCTCTATGGCTCCGGGGAAATTTTTCTGAATCTCATAAAGTTCAGCCAGATTACGATGTAACAGATCATTATTCGGTAAAATCCGGGATGCTTTTTTAAATTCCTCCATAGCTTTCTTATATTCTTTAACTTTCATATAGGAAGCTCCCAGATAAATATGAGCTAATCCATGGTCAGAGTCAAAAATCAATACCTTCTTAAATGTACCTATAGCTCCTTTATAATTACCCTCTTCACTGTATATCTGCCCAAGATATAGATATGCTTTAATATGATGGGGTTTTAATTCTATAACCCGATTAAACTCTTTAATAGCATTATCTATTTGATATTTTTCCCTATAAGCTACCCCAAGATTGAAATGAATTTCAGCATTACCGGGATTTAATCTAACGGCTTCTTCATAAGCCTTATTGGCTTTAGCCTCATCACCTGACTTACGATAGGTATTTCCAAGATATACCCATGTGTCAGCATTATTTTTATCTATAATAACAGATTCTTTAAAATATTCAACTGCAAGATCATATTCTTTTATCTCATAATATATATAACCGACTCTGTTATAAAAATCTGCATTTTGTGGATTCAATTCAATAGCTTTCTTATATTCTGCTAGAGAAAGTTTCACTTCACCCATATTATAGTACGTCCTGGCAAGATAAACATGAGACTCTACACTTTCAGGCTTAAACCTTATAACTTTTCTAAAATATTTTACAGCATCACTCCATTTTCTGGCTTTAAAGCTCTTCTGGCCATTTTGAAAAAACAACCTGATCTGATTTTCTCCGGGAGAAACACAAATTCCTCTCGAATAAATCATAAAAGCTATAGTAAATACAAAAAAACATGAACATAAAATAATCAGTAATCTTTTAGACATTTTTTAAAACAAAAAATAAGGAGAATTGAGTTCAATCCCCCTTATTTATAATAAATAATATTACTTCTTTTCTGTTTCTTCTTCCTGTTTTTTTTGTTTACTTTCCAGTTCTCTCAGAGTCTTTTCTACATCAGCAGAAAATGCCTCTACCTGTGCTATTATCTGAGTTGCCTGGAAAGCTATTCTAAGGCCTTCATCAATATGCTTTACATCTTTATCATCAAAGTATTTCTTGAGTTCATTAAAAGCAATTTCATATTCATCAAAAGCTTTTTTGGCATATATAAATACATCGCCAAACATTTTCTGTTCTTCTTCAGTGAAAAAGGATGTATCCAACTGTTCATATTCTTTTCTGGCAGTTTCCAGATTCTTGGAAAGCCAGTCAATAGTTTTCTTAAATTTATCAGGAGGAAACTTACCTTCTTTTAGTTCCATACCTTCTTTGTAAAGACGATCAAAATTAGGATTGGTATAATAAACCTGTTGTTCAGCTCCTACAGTAACTTCTATCTGACTTGTAGGAGTTGCTGCCCCTTTAGGAAGTTGAGCATTACAGACTTCGCAAAGATTGAGAGTTGCCGGATTACGATGACCACACTGAAGGCATACCTTTGTAGAAGCCATAATAGCACTTTCCTGAAGGAGCAAGAAAGATTTATATAATCTATTAGTAGCTTTCTGAGCCATCTCCAGACCATCCATAATATGTTTGGTATTGTCATCTTCAAAATATAAATTCATTTCCTTAAAAGCATCTCTATGAAGATTAAATGCTCTTTCTATACGTATAACCTGTTCTCGTGCTGTAATAGAATCTGGTTCTCCTTTACGTATCTGTTCAAATTCTTTAACAGTTTTTTCCAGTTCAACTGCTATTTTCTGTATGGTCTTCTTTAAATCGGCATCAGATACCTTACCATCACAGACTCCCTTTCCTGCAGATATTAATTCTTTTAGATGAGGAGATTGGTACTCCTGCAATTCACTATCATCCCATTCAGGAAGATCCATATCAAATTCTGTGTCTGATTTAAACTGCTCCACTTCTTTATCTTTTATTTTTTCTGTGTCTACCTCAACTTCAAAGGTTTCACCAAAAGCAGAAGCAAAATCCATTATAGATTCTTCTTCATCTTCTTCCTTTTCTTCTTCGTCACCATACTCCTTATCATCGAACTCACCATTACTCATTAAAATACGCCTCCTTCATCGCCAACATTACTTTTGCTAAAATAAATCTTCTACCTAAATGCCAGTAAGTGGTAATTTAAAATAATTAATTTATTTAATTAAGGAAATAAAGTTCGACAAAGTCTTTCTTGATTCCTCCTTATTAACGGCAGGACAAAAATATTTTTTATTCCAGATATTTTAAAAGTACTACCTTCTCAGGTTTATAATTAAAATACCTCATAGCAAATAACATAGATCTGCGATTTGCCACAGTAATATCTCCAGTAACCACAGGAATGCCTCTCTCTATTGCATATTCTTCCACTCTTTTTAGCAGTTTATTACTGACCCTCTTTCCCATGGCACTCTCCTCTACTGCTATATTATTTACGTAAATCTCATCCTCTCCTGTTACAGAATCTCTCACATCCTCTACAAGACAAAAACCAAGAAAGGAATGACTCTCCTTCTCTTCTGCAATAAAGCTTATAAGAGTTTTTTCTTCTAATCTCTTTTTCAGTTCATTACAAAATTCTGATCTGCATTTTTCTATCTCATGAGTAAGATATCGTCTCAGAGGGGATAAACTAAAATCCAGATAGGCCTTTAACAATCTGGATATAAAGGGAATATCATTTAAATTACCGGATCTTATAATTATTTCCATAAAAAACCCCCTAATCATTTCAATGGAAATTTTATCTTAAATTTTATACCTTCTAAAGCTTTAATTATTTCTTTTCTCTCTTTTTCCTTATTAGATTCAAAGGGGAATTTTTTATACATTCTCTTTCTTTCTTCTTCATAATTTCTGGACTTTAAAAAGTTCAGGGCCTTCTCATGAAAACAAGTAATCTGAATAGCAATATGTCTTAACCCTTTCCTCATAGCTATACTTTCAGCCCTTGCCAGTAATTTATGGGGAACTTCACTATCCCAGTAAGACTCACCTATAGCGAAGTCAAATATCCATGCCTGTTCAATACCTGTAGTACTCTCAGTCACATCAGTAGCCATAAGAAGAAATCCAAGAAGTTTACCATCACTGGACTCTGCAATAAGGAAATAAGAATTATTACGAACTGGAAGGTTTTGTTTTACCAGTTCAAGATCTCTCAGATAATTCTTTCTGGCCTTTTCAAGATTTATATTCTCTCTTAAAGGAGAAAGATGATATTTAAAACATTCTGAAGCAAGTTGAAAAACTGAAGGGAAATCCTCATCTTTAATCTTACGAACTATTATATCCATTAATACCCCCTGAAATAACAATAATAACTGACAGATAAGCGAATACGATATATTATCAGTTAATTTTATGAACTGACTATAAAAACAATTTAAAAAAGAAAAGAAAATTTCCTCTAAATAAAATAAAAAAGAGAGATTTCTCTCTCTTTTTTATCTACTGAGGACTTAATTTATTAGAACATACCCTGCATCAAACCGCCACCAGCAAATCCGCCGCCGCCACAGCCAAGGTAGCCACCAAGGCAGCCTGCACTTGCTGATGCAAAGGCATAAGATCCTCCTCCACCGGCACTTGCAAAGGCTCCTGCAAAGGCACCTCCGCCAATTGCTCCAGCTCCTGCCATTGCTCCTACGCCGCCCATTCCCTGCATTCCGCCCATTCCCTGCATAGGATTCATTCCGCCGCCACCCATCATCTGCATCATCTTCATCATCTTTTTCATCATCTTCATAAGCTTTTTCATCATTTTATGCTTACCATGTTTACCGTGCATATGATGTGGTCCGTGCATATGGTGTGGTCCGCCCATTCCCTGCATTCCGCCCATCATACCTCCCATTTGTCCTCCACCAAAATAGTTATTAACAATGTTCGTAGTATTCTGTTTGTTTCCTATTCCTATTCCCATTTTTCACTCATCCTTCCTTTTTTTATTTTTTAAAAACTGATGTTATTTTCTTCATACTCTATATCACGACAAATTTTAAAAAGTAAAGAGGTCTTTTAAAAAAAAATAAAAGAGAGAGGAAAACCTCTCTCTTTATATTAATTAAAATTTAGAACATCATCGGAGGAGGTGGAGGAGGCATCATTCCACCCATCATTCCACCGGTCATACCGCCCATCATTCCGCCCATCATTCCGCCGCCCATTCCGCCCTGCATCATACCCATAAAGCTTCCAAGTAATCCGCCAAGCTGGGCACCCATAGGTCCGCCTGTCATACCGCCTATCATACTACCCATCATACCACCCATCATTCCGCCCATTAAAGACTGCATAGGATTCTGCTGAGCAAGACCCTGCATAGGATTCATACCCTGCTGGTGCATTGGCTGGCACTGACCGCCACCCATCATCTGCATCATCTGCATCATTTTCATCATCATCTGCATCATCATCTGCATCATCTGCATCTGATGAGGGCCACCCATAGGGCCGCCGGGTCCCATAGGTCCCATTCCCTGCATTTGCTGACCTCCACCATAATAGTTGTTAATAATCGTAGTATTACTTTTCCTGTTTCCTATTCCTATTCCCATTTTTCACTCATCCTTCCTTTTTATTATTTTTTAAAGATTCCTGATGTTATACATTCCTTTTTATTATATCACGACATTTTAAAAAATGTAAAGAGAAAATTTTTAAAAAACTTTTAATTAATATATATTTCTATTATTCCAGTTCCTTCTGGCCACAATATAAGAGTCTACAAGGCCATAAAAATAAAAAAACATAAAAGCCAGCAAAAGACCAATCACAAGGGGAATACAGATAGATGGAGCAAGATCTGCAGGACTGCCGCCATCAGACATAGTATCAAATATTAAAGAAAAAGTTTTAGCCAGATATGAAAAGACGTGGATAATGAGCCACAAAAGAGTGCCAATACTTCCCACCATTACAATAATTCCTTTAAGGATCTGTTTATTCACGAATTGTCCAAGGCCAGGAAGGATAAAAGCAGACATAAGCATTACACTTATTGGTTTTCTGTAGAATCTTTTCTCAGACATCTTATTTGTCGATTCTTCTCTTTATGAATTCATCCCAGTTAGTATCTTTTGATAAACCAAGTCTTTCATATCTTTCCATATTTTTCTTAAGAACTCTGCTGCCTTCTTCCGGAAGTAAAATAGATAACCCATGAGAACGACCATATTCCTCTCCTGTCGTTTCAGAAGCAATAATGGCAATGGAAAGATTCTTCAGAAGTCTTTCAGCAGCTCCCTTCAATTCTTCATCATTTATATCAGTGCTATCCAGAAGTCTTGAAGTAAAATCATATAAATCAACATAACTATTCACTACAGTAGGTATAAACTTGCTAAGATTCCGGTCTAAATCAGAAGTGTCCAGATTGAAATGTTGAGTATCCTGAATTAAAGATTTCATAATATTATCAGGTATATCTGCTTTAGAAAGTCTTAAGGTAAATTCATCCAGAACCTGGCCGAATTCCGTCATTTTCGCAAGATCAATAGCAGACATAGTGGGAGTAAAATTTAACTCACTGTTACCTTTACAGTTTTTGACAAGCTCTTTAGCAACATCAGAAGGAGATAAAGGCACATCCTGTGGAGATTTTTTTATATAAGAAACCATTTTATCAGCAGGCGTGGTAAATCCACTCTCAACCTCCTGGGAAGCTACCATTATATCGGCAGTATCCTTTAATTGATAGGCAACTTCAGCACTTCCCATAAGGCATGCGTCAAAAACCAGTATATCCGGTTTAACACCTGTTTCGTCCCGGAACTTATTCATGGCCTCTTCCATCTCAGGTATGGACATTTTGCCATCTTTCCCGGAAAGGACTCCAGAAAAGCCCTCTCCATGTCCCTGTACTACAACAATATAATGTCTGGCAGGATAATTCTTAATACCCCAGCTCAAAAATTCTTTGAAACTTTCAGGATCACTCATGGAAATATCCCCGAGTTCTGATAAAAGATCTGATTTTATTTCCCCTGTATCTGAAATAAAATTAGATATAGAATTATAGGGGGAATTCTTTATAGCTTTATGAATGAATTTAGCTTTATCTATAGGGCCATCTCCTGTAAGTCCCTTTTGCTTTCCCACTTCAAGAGCCTCGCCAATCATAGTACTGAAGAGTCCAACTCTCTCGGGAAGTTTATGTGCATGGAATTCTTTATATCTGATATTGGGCGGATCAGGGTTTTGAGTTATATAATATCTCCTGACACCGCTCCAGTCACCTGAGATAAAATCCAGTAAAGGAGATCTTTTACGTGATATCTGGGCAACTACATTTACCTTATCATCAGAACCGGTTTTTTCCAGATCTCGCAGTCTTGAAAGGGCAAAACGGTCACGATCACTGTTACCATCAAGATAAAATAGTACTGTCCAATCCTTTTCAGGTTTGTTGTCTGAAGATAAACTCACTCTATCTACAGTTTCAGAGGTAAATTCAGTTTTTTTGTTTCTCTGACTCTGATTTAATCTTATAGAAGCATTAGTATTGTTTATTTTCATAATAAAACCTCTTTAAATTAGCTCACAGCTTTCAGAATTTTAATAATTTTATCTGGTTCC
>Ga0302240_1001304_pt1 | contig 20393 bp, 16 predicted proteins | sample AAG_UR_His_MG_FD_193538 | JGI IMG/M metagenome (GOLD analysis project Ga0302240, IMG submission 193538) | Enriched activated sludge microbial communities from anaerobic digester in WTTP, New Holstein, Wisconsin, United States - AAG_UR_His | ecosystem: Engineered > Bioreactor > Anaerobic >... | reverse complement strand
TCTTTTTTAACTCCATTACCATCATAATAAGCTCTTCCGATATAGTATTGAGCTTCTGCATCTCCGGATTTAGCTTTTTGGAGCAAGGAATCACTATAAGCAGGTAATGCACTTAAAAGGGTGAAACATAACAAACCTACAAAGATAAGTATGAACCGCTTCATAACATTTACTCTCCTTTATCATTCTCTCAGATTTTATTATTTATTATTAGTATAAATAAGTCAAGTAAAAAAATAATTACTAAGATAAAAAGCTTCAATAGATGAGATTAATATAAGTTGAAAAAACATTATAATCAGATTATAAATTTATTAATGACAAGAGAAATTAATATGACCATAATTCTTAAATTTTATAAGCATTCAAATAGTTAATAGCCGTAAACTCTTCTTATTACTGAATTCTTAACTCTTAGATTAATGTATATATGTGAACCTGTTAGCATTTTATCTTTAATTATTGAAAAAACCCTAAAAACATCTAAAAATCCAGGTTTAAACTGGTTTTTACGCTGTCTCTCTAATAAAACTATTTTAAATATATGCTATTATATTATAAAAATCATAGTTAAAAGAAGATATTAAGTCCTTTAACTATCCCTATTCTTTAGGATGAGTCTTAAACCATTCATTAACCCTCTTTTGCACCTCTTGCTTTTGTTGGTCTGTCAAAATATTTTCTATTAAATAAATATTTTGTTCTGCATAAGTATAACCATTTAAATAAGCAATTAGATACCAGTAATAAGCTTCCTTATAATCTTGCTTTACAACCTCTCCATTTTGATAACACACCCCGATATTGAAAAAACCACATGCATTACCTTGTTCAGCGGCAGCTTTATACCATCTGAAAGCTTCATTATAGTCCTGTTTTACACCATATCCATTTGAATAGCTAAGTCCTAAATTACATTGAGCATATGAATGCCCCTGTTCGGCTGCCATTTTATACCATTTAACAGCTTCCTTATAATCTTGTCTTACTCCTTCTCCATAGTGATAACAATATCCAACATAATATTGAGCATCAGCTAAACCCTGTTCAGCGGCAGCTTTATACCAGCGGAAGGCTTCATTATAGTTCTGTCTTACTCTTTCTCCATTTAAATAAAATATACCAAGATTAAATTGAGCATATGCATCACCCTCTTCCGCTTTTTTAATATACTCATTTAGTTCGTTTTTATTCATTTTACATCTCTCCTCCCATTACCTAATGTTATTCATCGTTAATATTATTAAAAAAGTTATTTCTATGTGTCAAGAAGAATTATCTTTATTAGGGAATTAAATTGTATAATTTTATTGAATTAGCTCCAATATTTTCTATCCAGAGTATGTTACTGGATAGCTTCAGAGATATGGTCGCTAGTGATATTTTCTTGTTCTTCCAGTTCAGCTATGGTACGAGCAACTTTTAAGATCTTGTCAAAAACTCGCGTGGAATAAACTAAATGTTCAATAGCATTTTGAATAAGAGCTTGGCTTTGAAGGTCAAGTTTACAGTATTTTCTGAGTAATTTAAATTGAGACCCCAATGTTGGTGTAAATTCAAACTCGTTGTTTTTCAGGTCGTTTGAGAACATTTTATTGTCCTCGTTTCTCACAATCTATGTTATTATATACTACCATTTGTATTATCTTTATCTTGTCATTCACAGTCAAGTTTTTTTTCACCAAAAGTTACCTTGTCACGACGGAGAATCAAACAGTATAGGTTTAAAGTGACAATGAAAAATGCAAATTATGAAGTGAGATCCGCAAACAGATGCATCGTAAGATATCCCTACTCATCTTTTAAATGACACATTCAGGTAGTTTATGAAAGTCTTTCTGCAAATCTGATCACTGAAAATTGCAAATTTTGACAGGATTTCTGTAAATTGCTGCTTAAAAACCTATAGCGATAGAGTACATTTTTTCAATCGCAATTACGGTTATTCCTTTTTCTCCCTATTGTGATAGAACGCTAAAGCAAATGTAACTTTCATTGAGTATCCACAATTACATATAATATTACTTGTAGTTTTTATATCATTTAGCGTGAAAGCTCCAGCGTACAGATCGCCTTGATTTGGTGTATCACTAACGAAGTACCAAGGCTTTTCCGGTGTGGCAATATCTGCCTTTTTTACTGATAAGCCAGACAATGCGAATCTTCTGGCAAGCTCTTCTATAGAAATCTCATATTTTAATCTACCAGTATAAACCTTTAAATTGACAAGATACCAATGGCCATTGCGTATTCCTTTACTTCGAACTAATTCTCTATCTGATTTTTCGAGGTAATCAGTAATTTTTCTCTGTTTTTCCGGATCTCTGTTAATTGTTCCATCCAGTTGCTGTCCACATTTTGGGCAGAAAATATGCTTACCTCTATGACCTATCATTTTCACTTCAGACTGTCCTGTATCCTTCCTAATTTGAGTTCGAATCTCAATTTTTTCATCATTGCAGCATGCTAAACATGATTTGCAGATAAACCACCCATTGGGACACTTACTACAATCCCTACTGTCAATTATATCTGTACAATTAGGGTTTAAACAATGGGATAAATACACTTCAGCCCCACATGTCTCACACTTGTAAATGTGTGACTGGTAGTATGCATAATTACTAGTTTTAGCTGGGATCATATAGACGCCACATTCACGACATTTCAAGTGCTCAAACAATCTCTTAGCACTGTTCATCGATGCACTGACGATGTTAGCCATCATGCTTGAGTTAAAGCTTGCGCCCCAGAGTTTCAAAATATTTAAAAACCCGAACTTATAACTGGCCGTAGCCTCGAAACTTGAGGAGTATTTGTAGTTATGTTCGATACCATCAGCATACTCCATGGTTGGAAATATGCATTTCTTATTATAACACCAGTAATAAGGGATATTATACTCTTTAGATAAAGATGGTTGTTTTTTGGTTTTTTTATTCGTTACCAATCTTCCTTCGCAAAACACAGGTGTGTCTATCGAGAGATTATTCTGAGTATCTTGGTTTACCAATGGAACATTGCAGAATACAAGTGAATTCCCTGTTTGTGCATTACCAGTATAATTGTAACTGACATTATCACTATACCCAAAGAGCCCTTTATGCACATGGTGTTCCCCTTCAAAAGTGATAGCTATGTTGTCATCGTGTTTGGATACCATTACGTCCGCAGGGATGTTTCGAAAATTACACAACGGTAAATAGTATTCTAGTTCTGCAATCCCCTCACTGTGAATAAGAAGTCTTATGTATGCATTAGATATAACAGATTTGTTGATTTCTGCGTCAGCCTTATATTCATTGATATAATTGAGAAAGAGCTTGAATTGCTCAATACTTATGTTGCCAAGACTTGTGATTTCCTTGAGGTGGCATATATGCTTTACCTCCTCCATTGTTTTTGCTTCCGCCAATAACCTGTTGAAAACTCTGCATTGATTTTCCTTAGATAGATTCCTCAAAGATGCCAAAACGTCTTTAGTTCCAAAACCATCATGAAACCTGTAGTCATGATAGATAGCCCAGATTGATGCTTTTGCATCCAGATTTGTAATGTTCTCAAAAGCCACAATAGCGACATCGGAATAGTCATTTTGTAAACATATGCTACATGTGTGAATAAATCTCCATAAATGTAGTGTATCTGGGGTCACAAATCTAGCAAGGCATAAAATAGTATCCTTAATACTATCTAAGCATGTTTTATCAATCGCGCTATCACAGATTTTTTTGACTTTCTCCCAAAGGGCTGCTTCTGATGATGTCTTACAATGTTGTAGAATGTCATCCACTATTAGAGTAAAAAAACTGAATCCCAAGGATAATGCTTCAGCCCAGTTATTGAAGTCAATTTCCAATGAGAAGTTCTTTATATAGTTTAAAACTCTACTTTCTTTCGATGCTGAATCCATAATATATCCATGATTTGGGAATTCAAAATTCATCTGAGCTTGGTACCACTTATTAAAAGACTCTAGATTTGATACTTTTATTCTAGTCCTGGCATCTGTTTGGATTATATTCCAAGAAAATCCACTGTTATATAAATCCAAGTGAACTGCTTTGTAGAATTGATCCTCGGTATGCAACTGTTTCAGTATATTTAGTATTGTTTTAGTCTGAAATCCGTATCTATGTTGCTGTAGAGCAAGGAGTAAATCAGATATACCAGATTCATATTTTCCATTAAGCAACACATAACCAATTGCCTCATAGCTTGACTGTTCATCGAGATGCAAATTGTTTTTTATAGCATATAGATAATACTTGTATTCTGAAAAATACTTTTTAAATATAGGAGCTAACTTTGAATGGTCAAGATTGGTGAAGAAACTCATCAGACTGGTTAAGGTGCCTTCGTTACATGTATTGTTTTGTTCATGCTTGTTTATTAAATTAATAAATAAGTCTGTTTGCTCGCTTATTCCTAGATTGTCTGAAATCGCGCTTATGCAAATCGTTTTCCAGTAATAAGAGTGCTTCCATTCACCGGAAACTAACTCTATAAGTCTCTCAATCATCTCTTTATCTAAATCACTCGGTTTTGCTAAGGTCAATTTGTCTACTACGATTTTCTCGTTTTTTCTATGCCCGCTGAATATAACTGGTACATTTTCTTTAAGATTACTTGTATCAGAGTTCGAGCTCAATGCGCTTTTCCAAAAATGTATGTCCCCGTATAGATAATGGTTTATAAACCCTTCATCCCTGTGGAGACGTTCATTATAATACCATAGAACTACAGCAAACTCATTTTCAATAAATTCTGGTATCTCTACTTTACTAGTTTCCCTTTTTCTCTGAGGGCGGTTATATCTGCGTGATCCCCACATTATTGAGCCTCATTGTGAAAAAAAGCAATCTGCCAAAATAACTTAAAAGGATACAAAATCAAAGCATAAAGATTCTTTGTCTTTCCCATTATCATCTACTTCCTTACTATACGTTTAATAACACACTATTTGAGTTCCAAATAGTAGTGTAAAATTCAACTCATTGTTTTGTAATTTATTTAGGAACATTTTACGATTACCTTTAACTGCTATTTAAGATTTTGTAAACGATTATATTGTTTATTAAACTCAGATTTATTGTCAATCTTTTTCTCATCTAGCTCCCTAGCCAGCAGTGGTTGGATTTCTGGGGAGCTAGCGGAGCAGGGCTCCATCCACTCGCCTCTGTCTAAAGTCCCCCCTCTATTCCTGGTATACGATAATTTTATCTAAGGGTTTAGTAAGGTATATCCTCCTCCTCGTCCAATCCTCAGAATAATTCTTTAATTTATTCTTTATTAACCTATTACAGCTATTCTCATTAGGTATATCCGAATGCATCTTTCTCTCTTCCTTAGCTCCTCAATTAATCGCTCTAATATGTTGGTGCACTTTATCTTCATCCAATGCTCCGGAGGAAAGTTCAGATAGGTAATTATTTCTTCATAGCTATCTTCTAACCATTCTCTAAGCTTATATTTACCTTTAAGTTCTACTACCCTTATCAGATTCTTCCATGCAAAATTAAACATCTCCACACTCTTCAGTAAAGGAGCTAACCAGCTATGATCCTAATTTTTTACATTATTCAAAGCATTATGCATCCAATGCACTAGGCAACGCTGATACCATTGCCCAGGAAAACACCCCATTATCGCTTTATTTAATCTCTCATGGTCATCACTTATTCAAAGCTCACTATACCTTAATCCTCGTTCTTTAAGACTCTGTAAAACGCCTTCAAGTTATAAGAACTCTCTTTATTCCCGAGCTGAAATCCTAATACATCTCTACGACCATCTTCTTTTAAGGTTGTAGCTATTAATACCGCTGGTGCTACCTTTGCTCTTTCTGACCTAACTTTATATAGATAGCATCCAACCATACATTGACATAATTAGGGTCCAATAACCTTTCTTTCCATATTCTGACTTGATCATCTTTCTTTTGGGTACGTCTACTTACAATATTGCAATCTATATCCGCCATACTAATCTGTTTAAATATCTGCTCCATCTTACGGGTAGATACTCCAGCATAATAAGCCTCCACAAATTATCGTTACTAAAGCCTTACCTACCTTATTATAGTACTCTAAAATACTGGGATAATAACATCCCTCTCTTACCTATGGTATACTTAACTGTATATTCCCCAAACTGGTTTTTAAGGCTCCTTCATCACCCGATAACCATTCCTATAATTATTGCTACTTTTCTTCCTTTCTTAAAACTTGGCTCCTATCTTCTCATTTAAGCCTACCTCCATAAACCCCTTTAGAGCAAACTCAAGTAAGTTACGGAAACCACCCGTACTAGCTTTCCGAATTATCTTGACGAATTCCTTATAATTGTCTTTTTTACTATTTGGTTGAACCATTTTACTTTTACTTGTTTTTCCAACAAAACAAAAAGTTGAATTTGGCTCGACTTTTTTCTCTGTTAGGCTTACCTATTTTATACCACGATTGGAGACACAATTGTAATTTATTAGTGTTTCTCTCTAATAAAACTACTTTAAAGATATGCTCCTATATTATAAAAATCATAGTTAAAAGAAGATATTAAGTCCTTTAACTAACCCTATTCTTTTGGATGAGTCTTAAACCAGTCATTAACTCTAGCTTGTACTTCTTGCTTTTGTTGGTCTGTCAGTTTATTCTCTATCCTTTTTACATCTTGTTCTGCATTCTTATTACCATTTCTATAAGCAATTAGATACCAATAATAAGCTTCTTTAAAATCCTGTTTAACTCTATCACCATTTTCATATAAACAAGCAAGTCTCATTTGGGCATTGATATTCCCTTTCTGCGCTGCTGCATTAAACCAATTAATAGCTTTATTATGTAGTAATATAAAACTATTACTGTCATAGAATCTTCCAAATTCATATAAAATCCAATCTCTCTGGCATTTTGCAGCTTTTTTGTACCAATAAATTGCCTTAAAAATATTTTTATTCTTATTTAATCTGCCGTACTCATAAATATTTGCAAGTCTATATTGTGCAAAATAATTGCCATTTTTTGCAGCCTTTTTATAGTATTTAAAAGCCTTTTTATTATTTTTTTTATTGTCTATATCTTCATTCAAACATCCTAAAATATATTGCGCATTAGAAAAGTTCTTATTAGCTGCGGATTTAATCCATTTTAAATAAACAGAATTATCTATGAAATCAAATAAACTAGCAGATACATACTCTTTAAGCAAATTGTAGTTCTCATTATATTCTTGGCAAAAGCTATCAAATTTTTTAGTAGTTTCATAATCAGCCAATCTGTACCATTTTAGTGCTTCAGAAGCATTTTTGGGGGTACCAATTCCCTGTTCATATCTCCAGGCAACCTCATACATTGCTAGAAAATAATTATTTTCGGCAGCATTTTTAAACCACCAAAAAGCTTCATTATAGTCATGTTTTACACCTATTGCTCTGTCATATAAAAATCCCATATTATATTGCGAAGCAGCATCACCTTGTTCTGCGGCTGCTTTAATCCAGAAAGAAGATTTATTATAATTTTTTTTTATTAATTGCTGAGAGCTCGGTCCAAGAATAGATATAGCTCTTAAATATCCTTGTTCAGCAGCAGATGTAGCCCAGTATAGAGCTTTAAAATAATCAGGTTCAACCACTATTCCAAGCTCATAACAAAAGCCCAGATCACATTGAGCACCTGCGTAGCCTTGTTCAGCTGCCATTTTAAATAAGCGAACCGCTTCCTTCGGGTTCTCTTTTACTCCCATACCATATAAATAACACCAACCAAGATTACTTTGAGCTAATAAATGACCCTTTTTAGCGGCAGCTTTAAACCAGCGAAATGCTTCATTATAATTTTGTTTTACCCCTTTACCGTATTTATAACACCAACCAAGATTATTTTGAGCATATCTATTTCCTCCCATAGCAGCTTTTTTGTACCAACTAACTGCTTGGGTATAGTTTCGTTTTAATCCATATCCATTTGCAAGGTATACACCTACATAAAATTGAGCATTTACATTGCCTTGTTCAGCAGCGGTTTTAAACCAACGGAAGGCTTGATTATAATCTTTTTTAACTCCATTACCATCATAATAAGCTCTTCCGATATAGTATTGAGCTTCTGCATCTCCGGATTTAGCTTTTTGGAGTAAGGATTCACTATAAGCAGGTAATGCACTTAAAAGAGTGAAACATAACAAACCTACAAAGATAAGTATGAACCGCTTCATAACATTTACTCTCCTTTATAAATCAATCTATTTTATTCTTTTTTTTAGATTAAATTAGTCAAGTAAAAAACAATTTCAAAGGTAAAAAAGTTTCAATAGATGAGTTTAATATAAGTTGAAAGAACATTATAATCAGATTATAAATTTATTAATGACAAGAGAAATTAGTATAACCATAATCCCTTAATTTTTTAAGCATCCAAATAGTTAATAGCCGTAAACTCTTCTTATTACTGAATTCTTAAACTCTGAGAATAAGGTATATATATATGAACCTGGTAACATTTTATCTTTAATTATTGAAAAACCCCTTTAAACATCTAAAAATCCAGGGTAAACTGGTTTTTACACTACCGCTCTAATAAAACTACTTTAAAGATATACTATTATATTATAAAAATCATAGTTAAAAGAAGATATTAAGTCCTTTAACTATCCCTATTCTTTAGAATGAGTCTTAAACCAGTCATTAACTCTCTTTTGCACCTCTTGCTTTTGTTGATATGTTAATATATCTTCTATCCTTTTTACATCTTGTTCTGCATTAGTATATCCATTTCTGTAAGAAATTAGATACCAATAATAAGCTTCCTTATAGTCTTGTATTACTCCTAATCCATTTGAATAACATACACCAAGATTATATTGAGCTTTTGCATGACCCTGTTCAGCTGCAGTTTTAAACCAGCGAAAAGCTTCATTATAGTCCTGTTTTACTCCCTGACCATTATCATAACATAAACCAAGATTATATTGAGCATATGCATCACCTTGTTCAGCTGCAGCTTTATACCATCTGAATGCTTCATTATAGTCTTGTTTTACACCATATCCATTTGCATAACATACTCCAAGACTATATTGAGCCTCTGGAAGTCCTTGTTCAGCGGCAGCTTTAAACCAGCGGAAGGCTTCTTTATAGTCTTGTTGTACTCCTTGTCCGTTTGAATTAAATATACCAAGAGAAAATTGAGCAGGTGCGTAATCTTGTTCAGCAGCAGCTTTATACCAGCGGAAGGCTTCATTATAGTCCTGTCTTACTCCTTCTCCAAAATAATAACAACTTCCAATTCTGCATTGAGCATATGCATCACCTTGTTCAGCAGCGGCTTTATACCAGCGGAAGGCTTTGTTATAGTCCTGTCTTATTCCTTCTCCATAATAATAACAATCTCCTAACTTGTATTGAGCATGTGCATAACCCTGTTCAGCTGCAGCTTTATACCAGCGGAAGGCTTCATTATAGTCCTGTTTTACTCCTTCTCCAGTGTAATAACATTCACCAAGATTCCATTGAGCATATACATGACCCTGTTCAGCTGCAGCTTTAAACCAGCGGAAGGCTTCATTATAGTCCTGTTTTACCCCTTCTCCAAAATAATAAAAACTTCCCAGACTGTATTGAGCTTCTGCAAGTCCTTTTTCAGCGGCTGCTTTATACCATCGGAAAGCTTCATTATAGTCCTGTTTTACACCTATACCAATGTAATAACAATTTCCCAACCTGTATTGAGCATATGCATCACCCTGTTCAGCGGCTGCTTTATACCAGCGTAAGGCTTCATTATAGTCCTGTTTTATACCTTCACCATAGTGATAACATTCACCGAGATTAAATTGAGCACCTCCATGACCCTGCTCTGCGGCAGCTTTAAACCAGCGGAAAGCTTCATAATAGTCCTGTTTTACACCTTCTCCCTTCTCATAAAATAAACCAAGATTACATTGAGCAGGTGCATAACCCTGTTCAGCGGCAGCTTTAATCCAGCGGAAGGCTTCATTATAGTCCTGTTTTACTCCTTCTCCATTTAAATAACATATACCAATATTGTTTTGAGCTTTTGCATAACCCTGTTCAGCCGCAGCTTTATACCAGCGGAAAGCTTCATTGTAATCTTGTTTAGTTCCTAAACCCTCATAATAACAATTTCCAAGACTGTATTGAGCTTCTGGAAGTCCCTGTTCAGCTGCTGGTTTATACCAGCAGAAGGCTTCATTATAATCTTGTTTAGTTCCTTTACCTTCATAATAGCAATTTCCCATCCAGTATTGTGCTTCAGTTATACCTTTTTCAGCAGCGGATTTAAACCATTGAAAAGCCTGATTATAGTCTTTTTTAACTCCATTACCATCATAATAAGCTCTTCCGATATAGTATTGAGCTTCTGCATCTCCAGATTTAGCTTTTTGGAGTAAGGATGCACTATAAGTAGGTAATGCACTCAAAAGGGTGAAACATAACAAACCTACAAAGATAAGTATGAACCGCTTCATAACATTTACTCTCCTTTATCATTCTCTCAGTTTTTATTATTTGTTATTAGTATAAATAAGTCAAGTAAAAAATAATTACTAAGGTAGAAAGCTTCAATAGATGAGATTAATATAAGTTGTAAGAACATTATAATCAGATTATAAATTTATTAATGACAAGAGAAATTAGTACAACCATAATTCTTTAATTTTTTAAGCATTCAAATAGTTAATAGCCGTAAACTCTTATTATTACTGAATTCTTAAACTCTGAGATTAATGTATATATATGAACCTGGTAGCATTTTATCTTTAATTATTGAAAAACCCCTTTAAACATCTAAAAATCCAGGTTTAAACTGGTTTTTACACTACCGCTCTAATAAAACTATTTAAAAAATATGCTTCTATTTTATAAAAATCATAGTTAAAAGAAGATATTAAGTCCTTTAACTATCCCTATTCTTTAGGATGAGTCTTAAACCATTCATTAACCCTTTCTTGCACCTCTTGCTTTTGTTGGTCTGTCAAAATATTTTCTATTAAATAAATATTTTGTTCTGCATCAGTATAACCATTCAAATAAGCAATTAGATACCAGTAATAAGATTCCTTATTATTTTGTTTAACTCCTTCTCCAAAATAATAACAATTTCCCAGACTGTATTGAGCATATGCATAACCCTGTTCAGCGGCAGCTTTAAACCAGCGGATAGCTTCATTATAGTCTTGTTTAACTCCTTCTCCAAAATAATAACAATTTCCCAGACTGTATTGAGCATATGCATAACCCTGTTCAGCGGCAGCTTTAAACCAGCGGATAGCTTCATTATAGTCTTGTTTAACTCCTTCTCCAAAAAAATAAAAATATCCAAGCAGGTATTGAGCTTTTACCTCACCTTTTTCAGCTGCAGCCCTATACCAGCGGAAGGCTTCATTGTAATCTTGTTTAGTTCCTATACCTTCATAATAACAATTTCCAATCCCCTGGCTGAATACAGAGATATGGAACAGTTTATGAGCGATATCGTCCAGTTTAGTTCTTCTATCCTTTTGAATAATCTCTCCATATCTATGAGTAAATATCTGGGACTAAAAATATTCCTGGATTATAAATTTACCTTGCAGGAAGCTACTGACCTGAAAACCACTAAGTTCCTCGTCTATCCCGATACTTCATTGCGCTGGATATTGCCTCAACAGTACAGTCTAACCTATACCTTTAAATATGAACCTGCTCCAACCAAAATGACTCATAAAGTGATGCTCCAGAAATCCCTCCGTTTTAAGGATATTTAATATAAAGAAGAGTTGAATTCTAATGCCAAATTTTTTAATTAAGAATAATTATACTATAGCCTTTTCACCTACATTTCTATGCCATTTTATAATACATTCCCCTTCTTTAAAAACCATAAAATGGATTTAGTCGAGGGAGAATCATCTCACCTTATTCTAAATTACTTAAATATTTTCCAAATTCCTGGTTAAATTTTTTCTCTATGTTTTTAGAAAGAACTTTAATTCCCCGAGAAGTTGCCTCTTCTATATTTATACCCCCTTGTTCGGTCTTATCTACAAAGGAGAATAATAAAGTATCTCCTCTTTGGAAAGAAATATTTAAACGTAAGGGTTGGAAAACTTGATTAGCCAAAGTTTTTGGTGGTTCAGATTCAAGCAAAGCTAAAATTTGAAATTCGGCATTCTCATCATTTACCAATTGATTAAACCCCAATTGATTAATCACATTTATTAGAGAGCTCTTCAAAAATGCTGAAGAATCTCCTTGAACCATAATTCTAATGGGAATTTCCCTTGCTGCATCAGCACGCAGTTCTAATAATTCCTGCACACTAAAAGCTGGCCTCAAAAATGAAGCTGATTCACCCATAAGTGCATTATGATAAAGGAAAGCATTTTGAGTTGAATAATACTTATCTATAGCCCTATTCAATTTTGCAAAACGAATAAGGGGGTCTTCCGTTTTAAAAAGACAGCTACTAATAAAAGCTTCACTTTCCATAATTTCTTTTTCATAATAGGCAAGTGCTGCTTTTTTGTCCAAAACTACATAAACATAATAAAGCTTTGTCTTAGGGTCCTGCCAGGTTTCTTTGACTTCAGTAAATTTCAAAGATGCTTCTGAAACTGCATTAACTGAACTTGAAATAGAACTGGATATCTGAGAACTAATAGAGGTATCTACTTCCCTTTCCATACTTTTAGTAACCGCCTTAACCCTGGTCTCAAAAAATCCAGCTATATTTTTTAGGGCTTCATTTTGAGCAGTTTTAAGGTCGTATGCAGTACCAACTGCACAAAGGTATTGACTTGAAGGAAATTTGGCATAGGGATTAGTAATCCATTCGGGTTCATTACCTCTGACATAGGTAATTGAAGTTATAAGCAATATAACGGTAATGAGATATATTTTCTTTTTTAACATCATATTAGCATTCCCCCTATATTTAAGAAGTAGAGGACGACCAGCAGTCCCCTACTAAGTTAATCTTCTTATTTTAAGTCCATTAAAGGATTTAGATTTTATTTAAACAAATTTTTAGTAACATCCGCAGGAATTTCTATACCTTGAGTTTTAGCTATAGTAATATATTCATTTATAGTGTTCATTTGTGAAACTAAGGTTGCGGGTAAGTCAGTTACTATAGCAGTGGCTTGAGGTAAACTTTTCGCATACTTTGCTGCAGCCATACCCGTAGCATTTTTAGCTTCATCTACAAACTTTTTGGCACTTTCCAAGATATTCTTTTCTCTTATAATGGAGCTAGCAAGGTAAATAAAACCATTTAAAAAATAAGCTTTTTGGGGTTCGCTAAACTTGGCTTTATCATTTTTTATGTCTTCCAGCTTCGCTTTCAGTGTTTCAGATATTTCTGCTTCACTTCCTTCCAGATTTCCGGAGAGTAGAGATTTTCCTTGTGCTTCTATTTTCACATATTCCTGACGCATTCCTAAAGATACGGCGACCATTTCCTCGGCGATTTTGGCATCAATATTTGCCAATATCATATTATCATGAATCATATTTATGTCAGGCGTAATAGGGGTAGCTAAAGCATTAGCGAAAGATTGTAATGCTTGAATAGATAATTGAGAATAATATTCTGGATTTTCCAATTGGCTATCATCTAAAAAAAGGTGAGTCTCCGCTTCCTTTTCTTTTTTCTTTGCTTCCAGACTTACCCCTATAGATAGCATTGAAATTATACAAATAAGGGTAATTACAATTTTGAATGCTTTCATTTTTTTTCTCCTTATATTTTTATTATTACATCCCAAGCTTTACTCTAAGCTGGTCAACTAAATCTTGAGATGCATGAGTTGCGGCTTCAATTAAGGCATTTGTTTTGGCGACGGAAGGGTTTGAGCCCAGTCCGCTAAACTGATAGGGTCCTGCACTGCAAACTTTTACGGCAAATTTTTTCCTCAAGTCTAAAATATAACCATTTACTTTTACATAAACCTTTTTCCCTCCTGTAACTGGGTCAATTTCCTCCCTTCCTACATCAAGCATAGCTACAGCTAAAAAATCCAATCCAGCTTCGCTGGCAATATCTGTTGCCTCTTTTTGGGTAGAGGAAGAAATCTCATTTAAGTAAGCAAAATCATAAGCGAATTTTTCTGGTAAAATTCCCACTTCATAAGCAGGAACCACTTCAAAATTAGCTTTATTAAATATCTCAGTAACCTTTGCATCAATTTCAGCTGGATTATAAGCACGATAGGCAATTCCTTCACTCTTATTTATAACGGATTGAGAATATACTCTGGAACTTTCACGAGAATCACTTTGACTAATATTTATTTCGTCTTGAGTGGTTAGGTTTAGTTTACCAGTCTTGGAAACCTCACCTTTAATTTTTTCGCTGGAAGAAACCTTCCCTGAAGTGGAAATATCAGATTTGGAAGAAATGTCTTGTTTGACAGTTTTATCTTGAGTTTCTACTGAAGAGACCTCACGTGCTACATAAATAAAACTAATGTATGTGGGTTCCTTTGTTTCCATCACATCCTTCATTTTCTCATTTATTAAAAGCTCAAGCTGAACATCGTCAATTGTGACTTCCAGTAATTGTTCCCAGACACCATTAATTTTACTTCCATCATTGAGGTAATTGACTTCCAGAATATAATTATCTATATTTTTCTCTATCTCCGGAAGCAACTCATTGATTAGTTCTCTTTTGCGAGTATCCTTTTCAGAACCGTATTTTTTAATAGCTAAAATCTTTGCATTATTAATAGCAGTTTTTATCTCTTCTGGTTTGGGTTTGTTCTTTTTGGTCTCTACTGAAGCTTTAACTTTAACTTTCACTGCTGCTTCCAAACAAGTGAAAGAAAAAAGTATGGTAATACTTAGTAAGATAATGGTTAATAGTTTGCGCATTTCTTCAATACCCCCTTCATTATTTTTTTATCTTCTTTCAGGGTTGCCGGAATCTTTTCCGCTATCGTCAAAAGAAGAATTTCATTATAGTTATAGAACTCATTGCCTATTTTTTGACCAACAACTATTCTTTTTGGCTCAGCATTTTGAATAATTTTCTTCCAGTATTCCTGATTGAATTCAGCATCATAAATTCGCATTTCAACTTCAACACCATAAAGATCAACTCTTTCTGCTGCTGTTTCTTTATAAAGATCTTTCACAAAACGTTTAACCGTTAAATCTAGGTCATAACTGGAAGGCAAAATAGTAAAATTTTGAATACTGGCATCGGAAAAGGACAGTGACATTTTATAAGATAAATTGCTACGAGAATAGGGTAAAACAGTTAGGTTCATTTTAAAAGCAAGGGCTTCAGTTAAATGTTGAGCTACAATGCTGGCATAAGATTCAAGATTTTGTTCAGTACCATAAAATCCCAGAAAGGGTAAAGCTTCCTCAGTGAAATTAACATTAGCAACTTTAATAGTTCGGGAACCAGAAGAGCGAAGATAAATATTTTTTTGATTGCTTTCCAGTTTTTGTAAAATATAGTCCGTATAAAGTTTCTTAAAGGTTTGAATTATTGTTTGTTGATCAACTTGACCATCATAAAGGTCAATATAGGTAATACTGATGGGATAGGACTGGATAATTGTCATATCAGCAAAATCCATAATAAATATAGTGCAACCAAGATTGTAAATGGCTTTAGTTTGATTATCAAAATATTCAAAGGCAACATCTTCTCGGTTTAATGCTATGGCTAAAGATAGAGTCGTTTGACTTTGATTTTTTATATCCAGGCTGAAATTGCCGAGATCGGGATTACGAGAAAAATAATCATAAAACAATTTATCCAGATAGGATTGCTCAGATTGATTCTCTTGCAGTAATTGTTGAGTATAGGGATAATTATTACCTATATCAGAATAAGCACCACTAAAACAAAACCCTGCATATTTAACCACTGGATTGCCTAGTAAAAATCCTCCTTCCAGAACTATGAGGAATATAAACATTATCAACTTACGCATATTACAATATTTGAACCCCTTAATAATTCATAATATTTTTTCATCAATTCCTGTCAAGAAATTTATATATTTCTCTATTTTATATGGTGGAGATAATGTCAGGGGAAAAAATTAATGGAAAGAGTTCTGTTCCCCTGTATACAGATTTTTTAATAGGGCACTTTTATTATTGACCTCTTCTTCTCCAATTATCAAAGCATAATGTGCACGGTAGTTGTTAGCTGCTTTTAATTGACCTTGTTAACGAAGCACGGTCAGGTTCATATTCAGCATAAATAACAGCTAAACGCAAGGTATTAAGACAAGGAAGAACAAGTTCTTAAGCTTCTTTTCCCCAAGTGATAACATAGACTTCAGGTACAGGAGTAATACTATTTCGCTTGCATAATTACAAGATATGATTATATTGTCTCCAGAGTTTACAAAGTGGAGGTAAACATGAATCGTATCCATGTTAACGACACAATGACTGCTGAGGAGTTAAAGTTAAGGATGTGCAACAGCAAAGATATTCAAGAGCACAATCGCTGGCAGGCATTATATATGGCAAAAGCGAAAGGATTATCGGCTCAGGAGATAGCTGATATTATTGGAGTATCCAAATACACAGTCAATAAGTGGGTGTATAACTTCAATCATATGGGAGAAGAGAGTATAGTTAGCCATAGTAGAGGTGGTAATCGCACTTCATTTCTCAGTTGGCAAGAGGAAGAAGAGCTTCTATCTGAAATTGGCAAACAAGCTGAGAAGGGTCTGTTGGTAGTTGTCAAAACGATCAAAGCAGAAATAGAAGCCAGGATAGGGAGGACAGTCTCCAAGGATTATCCCTATGATTTGTTGCATCGTCATGGCTGGAGAAGAGTAGTTCCTCGACCTAAACATCCCAAACAAGATGCTGAAACCCAGGAAGACTTTAAAAAAAACTTCCGGAATACCTGGCAGCCGCCTCGCTAAGTTTTCAACCCAACGATACAAGACCCCTACAGGTATTTTTCCAAGACGAAGCCCGCTTTGGAAGAATCAATACTCCTGTCGCCTGTTGGGCTCCTAAAGGTCAGAGACCTACAGTTTCGAAACAGATTGTAAGACAATATCTATGTGCCTACTCAGCGGTGAATCCAGTAAGTGGTGACATCTTCTCTATCCTGGCTCCCAACTGCGATACCGATATTATGTCGTTATTCATTGAGAACTTCTCTAATGAGTATCAGGATTACCGAAACATTATGATTATGGATAAAGCTGGATGGCATACCACCAGCTACCTGAAAAGCTTCGATAATGTCCGATACATCTTCCTACCTCCATATAGTCCAGAATTGAATCCAACAGAACACCTGTGGGCAAAGATCAGAGACCTGAAGTTTAGAAACATAACCTTCAATTCAATGAATGAAGTTATGAATGCTCTGATTGAGTGCTTTGAATACCTTGATGAAAACAAGGATATGGTCTCAAGACTAACTTATTTCAAATGGCTTAATTTGGATGTATGAAAGCGAATTGGTATAAGAAGGCTCCCAAACAAATAAATCTAAACCATAATAATGTTTTTACTTGACATTTATTGAGGATGTATTATTTACAGAGAAAATAAAGGAGGTTCCCCATGGAACAAGAAAGAAATGATTATTATCCTTATCAAAATGTCGCTCCTGTAATGAGTATAGGGCAATGGCTGGTAACTTTTTTGTTGATGGCTATACCGATAGTAAACATTATTATGATTATTGTTTGGTTAGCCAGTAAAGATGAGAATCCCAACAGAAAGAATTGGGTATTAGCTTATTTAATCTTCATTGCAATATCCTTTGTATTAACCTTTATTATTTTTGGTTCTATCGCATCATTTTTCTCTGCCATAGGAAGTATTCTGTAACTCAGCAGTAATAGTAAAAAGTTCTTTACCTGAAAGTATTATTGTTGTCCTCTTAATAAAATTGAGGGAAGGGGAAAGTATATTTTTTTGGATAAGAGAGGACTATAGTTCCAGGAATTATAGTCGCTATCTCTATTTTATTTCTCTACAACCAATACCTTCAATTTTACTGATACCTCCTTCTTGCGGAATGACCTGGATTTGAGTGCTAATTCTTTCCTTGATAGCAGGTATATGAGAAATGATACCAATAAGTTTTCCTTCATTATTTAGAGCAGCTAAATTCTGCAGTGCAATTTCCAGACTTTCTTCATCCAGTGAGCCAAAACCTTCGTCCAGAAACAGTGAATCAATGCTTATTTTTTTGCTGGACATTCTGGATAGACCCAGTGCAAGAGCCAGACTAACTATAAAGCTTTCACCACCAGAAAGATTTTTAATAGTTCTGATTTCTCCTCCTTGAAAGGAATCAATAATAGACAAATCCAGCGGTATTTTATCATCTCGTACCAGAAGATAACGAGGAGAAAGGTTTGCTAATTGTTGATTGGCATTAGCAATCAAAATTTCAAAAGTTATACCCTGTGCAAAGCTACGGTATTTTTTCCCATCTGCAGATCCTATCAATTCAGCAAGTTTTTCCCAGCGTTGCAAGATTTTTTTATGAGCTTCAATTTTTTCACTTTGCAAGCTATGGATATTAAGTTGCTCCTGATTTTCATTTAGTTTGGTTTCCAATACACCAACTTCCCGATTCAAATCTTCCAGCTTTTCCTGACAATTTTTAATCTCTTCACTTAATACTGCTACCGTCTTATCTGTAAGATTGTTCTTTTGTAATTCATTAAGCTGAGTATAAAACGAATTAAGTTGAGTTTGAAGAGCTTGAAAACGAGAGCTCAAGTCATCTTGAGTTTCTTGCAAAATTTGTAATTCTTCTTGATTGAGCAGGGAATCCTTATAATCTTCAATATATTTACAACCTAAGGGTTCAATCTTAAGCAAAAAGTCTTTCTTGCAACTTTCGAGCTGTTTTTCCTGGTTTTTAATCTGTTCCTCTTGCTTATTTTGAAGCTTTCCGTTTGACTTCAGTTTAGTTTCAATTTCAATGAGTTTTTTACTGAACTCTTCTGCCTCAGAATGTAGTTTTTTCAAATAATTTTCCCAGTTTTGTTCAGCTTCATCAACTGATTCATCATCCAGTTTTTCTTTTCTGAGAATCATATTCTGCTGAAGAGCTTCTTTTTCTTCTTCTATTTTGTGAACCAGTTTATCAATCCCTTCTTGTGTATGGATAAGGTTATTTCTTTTCTCTTTAAGGACGGCACTTTTTTCTTGAATTTCAGCTTGAAGATCTCTTTGCTGTTTAATATAATTTTCCCAGGTAGCGTTTCTTTCTTCCAGAACAGGGATAAGCTTAAGAGGTTCATCCTGCAGAGCTAAGTACAATTTTAGAGGTTTAAGGCGAGCGCTAATCTCCTGTCTGAGAGTAAATTCTTTATCCTGAAGTTCAGTTAGCTGAGAAGAATATTGCTTTAATTCTGATTGTAGCTTAGTAATCTCTTTTTCGCATTCGTTTTTCCGGTCTTTTAAATCTTCCAGTTCTTTCAGAAGTTTATTTTTATTTTGCTGGTATCCTTCAATCTTACTATTAAGTTCATCAGCTTTCTGAACGAAGCTTTCCAGTTGTTGTTTCTCCTCATTTAACTTTTTCCGCGTCTCCGATAAAATGCTATCGGAGATTTCCTCTAAACCAAGTTGAGCTCTTTTTCCATCCAGAATAGTTTTCTGTTCTGATAAATCCAGATTATCAAGTTCTTCTTGTTCCACCTTTATTTTTGCTTCAGTTTCACTCTGTGCTTTTTCCCGTTTACTCAATTCTTTTTGCAATCTTTCCAATTCTTTTTTTGCTTCTTCCAGTTCAATTTGCAAAGAATCCAGTTCAGGAACCATACCTTTAGCGTAAGGATGTTCCAAAGAGCCACATAAAGGGCAGGGAATTCCATCTTTGAGTTTTTTCCTTTCTTCTTCAAGATCGCTAACTTTTTGAGCCAGATGATATTCTTCTGTTAGAGATTGAACTTTTGCTTTTGCGGAATCAAGTTGACTCCTGATTTCATTCAAATTTTCTATAATTTCTTTAAGCTTCTTTTCCCCGGATTGAATTTCGTTTTTCAGGTATCTTTCTCTATCCAGTGTTTTAACATAGGTATTATATTGATTTTTCAGGTTATCCAACTCTGAAGAAAGACGGATATTATCCTGTAATTTCTTTTGATAAAAAGAAAGAGTGTTGCCATCCAAATTTTCCTGCAATTCTTTCTGCAGATTCTGCATAGCAATGTCAATATCTTGCAATTGAAGGTTATATAGTTTTAACTGTTCTTCCATTTCAGAAAGGTCTTTACTTTTTAATAAAGACTCTATTTTTTCTTTCTTGTTCCGAGTATTGATAATTTCCTGGGTATAGCTATTCAATTGCTTGAGTTGGCTGATTAAATCCTGGCAGGAAGAAGGGAGAATGGAATCAGCGGAATGCTCTGTCTGATACTGACTTATT
>Ga0302240_1001289_pt1 | contig 20639 bp, 16 predicted proteins | sample AAG_UR_His_MG_FD_193538 | JGI IMG/M metagenome (GOLD analysis project Ga0302240, IMG submission 193538) | Enriched activated sludge microbial communities from anaerobic digester in WTTP, New Holstein, Wisconsin, United States - AAG_UR_His | ecosystem: Engineered > Bioreactor > Anaerobic >... | reverse complement strand
TGGAAGGTCTTCTTACTTCAAGTCTTGAAGGTTCTTCATAATATTCTTCTTCTCTTCCTCCTGTGAAAGGTCTTTTTATCTCAAGTCTCTGCCGTTCCTCATATACTTCTTCTTCACTGGAAGGCCTTCTTACCTGAGGTATAGAGAGTCCACCATAATTATTTCCTATTTCACCTTTTAAATCAAAACCATCTTTTCTATAGCAAGACTCTTCTTTATCTGCTACAGGCTCTTCCTGTTCCATATCATAAGTATTATAGTGCGGTCTTCTGGGAATATTTTTCGGTTCTTCTTCTATGGTATCTTCCTTATCTTTATATGGTTTAAACCCTGAAATAGACTGTATTTTTTCCTCAAATGGAGACATATCTTCAACTGAGGAGGGATATATGCTCTTGACTGATTCTCTATAAGGTCCTATAGGCCTATAAGGAGGTGATTCTTCATCATCTTCATCATCTTCCTGCACTTCTGAAGCGTCCAGTAAACTTTCCACTGAAAATTCTCTTACAATCTCTACTTCATCAGATTTTATAACTTCCCCGGTACGTTTTCCCTTGAAAATCCGAGGCTTATTCTTTTCATCAGGTATTGCTTTCTTTTTTCTCTTATGAAATAAAGTTAAAAAAGCTATCACTCCACCAAGAAAAAGAAAAAGTACTACAAAAAGAAGTATCAAAAGATATTTATTATCTATAAAAGGAAGGGAAGAATTAGGTTCTACTAAAGCAGTGGGAGTAACTTCTTCCGATACAGGAGTAAAAGTTGGTTCCAAAGCAGGGGTTATTTCAGGAAGCTTCTCCATAGTAACATCTATTACTAATTTCTGACCGGGTTTAAGAGAAAATTCTTTACTATAATTTTCGTGCCCTTCTTTTTTAATTTCTATTAAATGAGCACCTGTAGGTACACCAGGTAACTCTACAACATCAGCTTTATCTTTACCATCAATAAATACTGTAGCTCCTTCAGGTTTATTCTTAATAATGATGACACCCGGTTTTCCTATAAGTTTTGCTATAAGAGTAAAGGTTTTTTCCTCTTCTATTTTAACTTCTTGCACAAAGGGTTTATAATTTTGTTTTATTAATTTTACTGTATATTTCCCGGGATTCATATCTTTACTAAAAGAAGTTTTACCTTTTTTATTATTATCTATATAAACATCAGCTTCTGCAGGTGTGGATGTTATTACTAATTTACCGGGTTTTAAACTTTTAATTAATGTAGCACTTACTGATGTTGATCCTCCCCCTTCAATATAGACACGTCTGTAAGAAGATTCATAACCTTCAAGATAAAAACTTACTGTATGACTTCCCGGCGATAGAGAAACACTGGTGGGAGCAATTCCATAACCTGCTCCATCTATGCTTATGGAAGCACCTGGAGGATCAGAACCAATATATAAAGTACCTTTAGATGGACGTTTAGTAGGAACCGCTGTGGGTTCTGGTAAAGGATATAACGTTATAGAAGCATAAGCATCTAAACCCTCTTCAACTGTAACACTGGTATAACCGGTTTCATAACCGGACATAGAAGCACTTACTGAATGTGTACCAGGGGGAATACCACCTAAACTAACAGGACTTGATCCAACATAACCTCCATCAAAATAAATACTTGCTCCTGAAGGACTGGTAGAAACAAATACAGTTCCACCTGCAAAGGCATTCTCCTTAAACAGAAGTATCACTGTAATATAAAGAAAAATTAGATATATGTTCCATTTTCCTAATAAATTCTTCATTTTTTAATTTTATTAACCTCTGAAATAAAATCTATACGGGGAATATTGTAAACTGTCTCAGCATAACCTTTAGTCATGAGAGACTGAACAGCTTTGAAAGGTTCTATTTTACCTGTAAGCACTCTGTATACTTCTCTTGTAATAGGCATATCTATCTTATATTCATGACTTAATTCATAAGCAATCCTTGTAGTATTTACACCTTCCACTACTGCATTCATATTAGTAAGTATTTCATTAAGAGATCTACCTTTTGCCAGTTGAATACCAAGAGTTTTATTTCTACTTAGAGAACTTGTACAGGTAGTAAACAGATCTCCTATTCCTGCAGGAGATAAAAAGGTTTCAAAACGAGCTCCCATTCTAACTCCCAGAGAATATATCTCAGTAAGCCCACCTGTAAGAATTGCAGCGAATGTATTTGAACCGAACCCCAGGGTATCAGCAATGCCGGCAGCTATAGCAAATATATTTTTTAAGGCCCCGGCAATTTCAACACCTTTAACGTCTGAATTCTGTAATACTCTAAAGTATTTTGTTTGGAATATCTGTTTTATCTTTCTTATGACCCGGAGATTTTGAGACGAAGCAACTGTAACAGCAGGAAGTTCCTTCGCTATCTCTCTGGCCAGATTGGGGCCAGAAATTACACCTATATTATCTTTACACTTATCCGGGAGTTCCTCCTTTAACACTTGAGACATAGTACAGAGAGTAATCTCATCAAATCCTTTGGTTACACTAATAAAGATCTTATTATTATGAGCAAAAGGATTTATTTCTCTGACTATTTTTCTGAAAAAAGGAGAAGGAACTGCTACAACTACGATTTCACAATTTTTTATAACTTCTTCTAAATCTGTTGAAATAGTTATTCCTTTAGAAGGAATAGTTATACCTGACAGATATTTTCGATTTTCCCTGTATTCAATGAGTTCCTGTTTGAATTCTTCATTACGAGTCCAGAGCTTTACAACCAGACCCTTACAGGATAAAAGTATAGCAAGGGTTGTACCCCATGCCCCTGCACCTATTATAGCAATTGAACACTTATTACTCATAATTCCAACCTGATTTTGAATTTTAATTTTAATATATAATTTTCGATATAAAAGATTTTTTTCCTTCGTTCTTCTGACCTAATTATACCTTATGTTGCAAAACATATCAATTAAGAATAATAACTATAATTGATTTTTGACTAAATTATGATATAATATAGGTAATTATTATCAGGGTTAATAGTTATATAATTCATATGAACAGGAGTTTTCATTAAAAATAAACTTTTTATGTTTAAAGCTATAAGCAATCAGTTTAAGGAAAAAACTGAAAGCTCATTGCTAATAATAATTTAAATAAGCCTTTGGCAGCTTATGGAACCTGAGTATATAGATTAGTCTTGAAATATATATTATATTTTTTATTTAATTACTATAAAAGCTGGCTGGTGATTGCTGAATGCTTATTAATTGAGAGGAGATAATAAATAAACGTGTCCACATTGCTTGATAAAATTGGTGATAACATTGATAGGTATCTAATAAATTTAGTTAAACAAAGTACTGGTGATCTATCCTATAAGAGGCTCAATAAATGTTGTTTTACAGTCAATAAAGGTTCAACACTGGTTCATGTTCTTATAAAAGATTGGAAAGAAGATACACCTCTTGTAGAGTGTATATCTTATGTAGTTAGAGAAGCAAATATATCAGAAGATCTATCTAAAAAACTGCTTCTTATGAACTGGGAAATGCCTTTTGGAAGTTTTTCCATCGATCCGGAAGATAATTGTATTGTTTTAAGCCAGTGTATGATCGGCTCAACTCTTGACGAACCAGAACTAAATATAGCAGTAGAGACTATAGCTCAGGTTGCCGACGAGGTGGATGATCTTATTATAGAATCTTATGGTGGTATAACAGCTCTTCAGGATTTAATAAAAAAACAACATATACCTGTGAAAAAATAATAATCTTCAGGAGAGGTAAAAAGTGACTTTTTTTTTAATCAGAGCAAAGTTCACAAGTACACTGGAAAGATTTCTTCCTGTGGGGATTCTTGCTACCGATGGAACTAATATAATTTATAAAGAAGTGCCTAATGGTGTTGAAAGCAGTCCTTTTATAATAAAAACCATAGAAAAATTAAAGCTTAAATATAAAAATAAGAAATATACTTACAAAGATAACCCAAAATTATTTTTAGAGTTATTAATACAACACTTTGCAGGCTTTTTAACTTCTAATGAAGAGTTTCATCCACTATTTATAGGTTCCCTTGATGCTCCAGCAGAAAATGTAGCAAAAGAAGCAAGTGATAAACTTGCATTATTTGGTAACAATTTCATATCTGGAGAGGACCTGGATAATTTATGGCCAAAATCCTGAATTATTCTCGTAATTCACGGCGTTTTTTAGCCTGCAAGGCTATATCGCTATTAGGATAGGTTTCTTCACAGAGCCTGTAAAACTTTATAGCTTCTTCTAATTTTTTGTCATTTGAGGATTTTTCACCTAATTTAAAATATATAGTTGCTTTATATCTTCTGAATTCATCTAACTGTTTTTCGGAAATAGTGAGTTGTTCTGCTTTCTCCAGATAGCTTGCAGCAGTAGCAAGTTCTTCTTTCTCTATATATAATTGTCCCATCCCAAGAAAAAACTGGACTTTACTTACTTTAAGCTCCTCAGCATATATATCTGAAAGATTAAGTTTATCAAGTTTATCAATTAAAATAAGTGCTTTATCATATTTTTTTTCTATAATAAGAAGATCAATTTTACCGAGTAAAGCACTAATACAATCACTATTAAGGTCTAAGGCCATTTCATATGCCAGATAAGCAGACTCAATATCACTTTTCATAGAGTAGATCTTCCCCAGGGTGGCATAAATTTCACTTTCAGGATCCATATGAGAGACTTTCTCATAGACCTGAATAGCTTTATCTAATTGTCCTGTTTCTCTATATGAATTCCCGAGTAATTTTAACAAAGAAACCTCAGGGTTTTTTATATCTTCAAGAACCAGAATAACTTTAGTATAATTTTTCTGTTCAAATAAAGCCTGGCAAAATTTAAATAATATATCATTATCCATTAAATTTACCGGTAATTTTTCATAATAAAAGATAGCCTGTTCCCAGTCAGAAAGTGTAAAATATAAATTCCCTATTGAGAGGATTATAGAAGAGTTATTTTCATCTAATTTAATTAAGTTATGATATAGGTCCAGAGCAGCTTTTAATCTGTTTTTACTTAATAAGATTTTAGCTTTATTCAGCATTTCTTCCATATATTTTTTATTTTTTTTGCTTTCTTCCTGCAATAAAGAATTATTTTTCTTTGCAATAAACCTCTTTTTATCTTCTTTTTCAGGTGAGGTTATAAGTTTCAGAGAGTAAACTCTTCCATCGCGAGAACCAAAGAAAATATTCTGTCCAAATATTACTGGAGAAGATCTCAGAGAACCACCTGTTTCAAAATGCCAGATTTTTTTACCTGTATAAATATCTAAGGCGTAAAAGTTTCCATCATCTGACCCAATATAAATAACATCTTCAAATAGAACCGGTGTACATCTTATACCCCCGAGAGTTTCAAATTCCCATAGAATCTTTTTTTCAATTAAATCGATAGCATATAGTTTATTATCAAGAGATCCTGTGTAAATAGTATCTTCTCCCACACATACAGAGTTACGAAAAGGTTTTTCAAAATCTATACTCCATATGTATCTTCCATCTTCTGCATTTAATAGAATAATAGAACCATTTTTAAATAAACCCTCACAGGCTATATAAACAATATCTTCTGACATAACAGGAGACGCATATATCCTTCCACCTGTTTCATACTTCCAGATTTCACTCCCTGTCTTAAGATCTATAGAAAGGACGCTACCGCCTTCTGTGCCAATATAAGCTATACCATTAAGCAGGAATGGAGAGTGATGAACGATACCACCGGTTTTAAAAGACCACCCGGGGGAACCACTTTCAGCATCAATTGCAAGAAGTATATCTTCATGATGAAGCCCTTTTTTATATAATGAAGCCCCAATGACTAACAGGTTATTACCTATGGCTGGATTAAAAAATACTGATTCTTCTCCATGGAATTCCCATTCTTTTTTACCATTAAACATATTTAAAGAATAAATTTTCCCATCTCTGGCACCTACATAAACTCGTCTATTATAATATGCTGGAGAAGTGGAAACCCAATTTCCTGTGCGAAATCTCCATTTCTCTTTTCCGTCCTGTAGACCTAAAGCATAGATATTTTTATCATCTGAACCTATATAAAGAGTACCTTCCACTGCTATAGGAGAAGATGACACCTTATCACCTGTTTGAAAGTACCAGTTAAGTAAAGTTGTATCAATGTTTTTATCAATTTCAGAAACAGGATATTTATCTTTACTAAAGGTCTGGTTTGTACTTTTATCTAAAGTTGTAACAGTTTTATAAGATATAGAAGGAAGAATTACCGATGTCGACTTTTTTTCTACCTCTCCTTTACCGTCAAGTTTTTCTAATTCATTCTGGAGTTCTTTCTTCATATTCAAAGCAGAAGAATAACGTTTTTCAGGCTTCAATCTCAAAGCTGTAGATACAATCATTGCTAATTCTTGAGAGATATCGGTTCTTACATCTTTTACTGGTTTAAAGACAAAAGGAACAGAGCGAATCTTCGTCAGAAGGTAATGCATTAAAGCGCCGAGGGCATAAATATCACCTGAAACTCCCATTCTACCTTCATATCTTTCAGGCGCCACAAACTCCACTCTCTGAGGTAAAGGAATAATATTCCTTCCCTGGTGAGGTCTCGAAATTGGTATATCAGTAAGTAATATATTACCTGATTTTTTAATTATAATATTTGAAGGAACAAGATTATAACAGTACAGAGGAGGCATAGAATTATGAAGAAATTCAAGAGTATCAGAAATCTTGCATACTATATCTATTACAAAAGATATAGACAGTTCTTTCTGTACAGAATGTAAGATCCTTTCCAGAAGTTCTCCTTCCAGGAAGTTAAAAACAATGTAATAACCCAGATAAAATCTTCCTTTTTCAATAAAATAATCTGTTATTACAGGTATAGAAGGATGGTTGATTTTAGATATTATATCAATTTCCCTATTAAAATGCTCTATAGCTTTGGACTGGAATTTTTGATCAGGTAAAACAGTAATTATTTCTTTTATAAACTTAAGAGAGTTTTCCTGTCGATCCTCTACTATATAAAGGGATTCACCCAATTCGGAACTGATGAGGTTAAAAATAAAATATTTATTCAAAATTACTCCTCTCCCAAGAGTTCCATGACCTTTTAATTCATCTGTCATCATCTGCCCGCAGTCATTACAAAATTTTGCATCTTTCCTATTTTCAGTTCCACATTCAGGGCATTTTTGCAATATTATCTCTCCTCTCATAAAATGTCAAAGATAATATATACATACTAACAAGAAAAAGTCAAATAATAAAATTACAAAGTACTTAATTTTATTAATAGATATATATTCCAAAAACTTTCTATAAAGTATTATAAGATAGAAAAACATTTTAAAAATGTTATATTAATTATCATAATTATATCTAAAAAAAAAGATTCCTTTAAATACACAAAAATCTTCCCCTGAGATTTTTCAGAAAATATATTTATAAAAAGTTATAAAATACACTATAAAGTCAATTAAATTTTTATATAAATTATTATTAGCTTTCAGCTTTTCCTTAAGCTGATTGCTGATAGTTTTAAACATAAAAAGTTATGTTTACTGAAGCTAATAATTTAACAATAATAAAAATTCCTATGTAATTAAATTAGATATATTTAAGGAAATATGGTATAATAATATTCAAATTTATTAGTATTTAAAGAAAATATTATAGTTGATTTCATAAGTTATTAAAGTTCAAATAATTTGTAAAGTGTACTTAGCAGTATTAATTATAGCCTCTTATGAAACTAACTATACTGATGATTTATAATATAAATTTTTTTATAATTATTATTAAGGAGATAATTAGTTATGGATCCTCATGAAAGTTATAAATTAATTTATCAAATTCTTTCACTAATTAGATATCTATTTATAGCTATCCCTGCAGTTATATTTGTATCTACTGTAATGTCATTGTTTAATTTTAAAAATAAAACACTTAGAAAAATGTTTAATTACAGGGATGTTACCAATAGTCTTTCCACATTATTTCCTTTAATGATCTTTTCTATACTAATACTTTTCTTCTGTCTTACCGGGGTTGTAGAAGTTCTAAAGTCAACAAAAGTAGAGATTAAGCCTTATCCTTTATTACATAAAGTAATCCTTCCAATTTTTAATTTAAAAATTCCTTCTCTGGCAACTCTGCTTATTGAAATATTTACTCCGCCATATATCACATTTCCTCTACTAGTTATAGCTTTTATAGTATATATAGTAAAATGGAAAGATACGGCATCAAAGGTATTAATAATAGTGGCAACAGCAAATTTGTTTATAATATTATTTACTTATAAGTTGTTTTGTGTTTACTATGAATTATATGCAATAAGAATGCTTCATTGAAATGAGAGGTGTATTTTATGGCAGGTTCTATGTGTTTACGTCATCAAGAAAGACCGGCAGTTGGCCGATGTAAATTATGTTTAAAACCTGTATGTGAAGAATGTAAAATCGAAACTGCAGATGGTATTTTCTGTGGAGAAGAATGTAAAGGCAAATCAGAAGCTCAGAAAGAAAAGGCAATACAGACCCATATTCAGGTGCAATTAGACACTCAGAAACAACAACGTCTATCTCCGGTGAAAAATTTCCTCAGTTTCCTTATGCTCCTCGCAGGACTTGGTGTGGTAGGAGCAATAGTATGGTTTTTTTTACTCCCCCAGGAAATCAAAATTCAAATCCAATTACTCCTAAACAATTTACTAAAAAAATAATGTTAAAAATTATACAATTCTTATAAAACAATAATATTTGCTATTAATTAAATAGCAAATATTTGCTATTTAATATTTATAATGTACCAGGGAAAATAACCTGGCACTTGTTAATATTAAAGTGATAAAATATTTATCTAATTATATTTGATATTTAAAATCAATATTACAAGTAAAATAGTTGACAAAAATTATCAATTAAGTTATAATTAGCTCTGAAGGAGAAACTTAAATAATATAGAATTTATTAATTTTACTAATATTTTTCGAGCTATGCTCTATCAGCTTTCGACTTTACTTAAGCTGATAATTTAACAATAATACAAATTCCTATGCATATAAATTATTGAATTGGAGGGATAAGAATGTGGGATTATACTGATAAAGTTCTTGACCATTTTTATAATCCAAGAAATTATGGTGATATGGAAAATCCTGATGCTGTCGGGGAAGTAGGTTCTCTGGCCTGTGGTGATGCCTTAAAACTTATGCTTAAAATAGACGAAAACAAAAAAATAATAGATGCCAAATTTAAAACATTTGGTTGTGGAAGTGCTATAGCTTCTTCTTCTGCTCTTACTGAACTAATCAAAGGTATGAATATTGACGAAGCTCTCCAGGTAACAAACAAGCAGATTGCTGATTATCTTGGAGGTTTACCGGAAGCAAAAATGCATTGTTCAGTTATGGGAAGAGAAGCTTTAGAGACCGCCATAGCAACATATAAAGGAGAAAGTAAAAAACATTATGAAGAATTAGAAGGTAGAATTGTATGTAAATGTTTTGGTGTGACTGAAGGTAAATTAAAAAAAGTCATAAAAGAAAATCATCTTTCTACTGTAGAGCAGGTTACTAATTATACAAAAGCAGGAGGAGCATGCACTGCCTGTATTCCAGATATTGAAGATATTATAAAAGAAGTAATGGGAGAAATAGCAGTAAAAAAAGAAATATCTCCTGTAAAAAGAAAAAGACTTACCAATATTCAGCGTATACTCTTAATTCGAGAAACAATAGATAGAGAAATAAAACCTTCCCTCCAGATTGATGGAGGAGACATTGAGCTAATAGATGTAGATGGCAAGGATGTATATGTTTCACTGAGGGGGGCATGTACTAACTGCCCCAGTGCAGGATTTACATTGAAATCTTTTGTAGAAGCAAAACTTAAAGAATTTGTAGGTGAAGAATTAAATGTTATTAACGAAAGCCCTGTAGAATAAAGGTTAAGAAAGGAGTACCTATTTATGAAAGTAGTTTACGTTGACAATAATGCAACCACAAAAGTAGCTGAAGAAGTGAAAAAAGAAATGCTTCCGTACTACACTGAATTATATGGCAATCCTTCCAGTATGCATACCTTTGGAGGAAAAGTAGCGAAAAAAATCGAAGAAGCCAGAGAAAAAGTAGCAGAACTCTTAGGTGCTATACCATCGGAAATAGTTTTCACAAGTTGTGGAACTGAAAGTGATAATGCTGCTATAATGGGTACCTTAGAGTGTTATCCGGAGAAAAAACATATTATTACAAGCAGAGTTGAACATCCGGCAGTAATGACTCTTTGTAAAAATCTTCAGAAAAGAGGATATAAAGTAACTTTTCTTCCTGTAGATAATAAAGGCCGACTTGATTTAAATCAGCTTAGAGATTCTATTACCACTGATACAGCCATAGTATCACTTATGTATGCAAATAACGAAACAGGCGTTATTTTTCCTGTGAAGGAAATAGCCACTATAGTAAAGAGTCGTGGATCTGTTTTTCATACAGATGCTGTTCAGGCTACAGGTAAATTAGACATAGACATGAAACAAAATAATATCGATTTCCTGTCATTATCAGGACATAAATTACATGCTCCCAAGGGAATTGGTGTTCTTTATATAAGAAGAGGAACAAAATTTCGACCTTTCCTGAAAGGTGGTCATCAGGAAAATAGCAGACGGGGAGGAACTGAAAATGTGCCATCCATAGCAGGTCTTGGTAAGGCATGTGAACTGGCAAAGAAAAATATAAAAGAAGAACAGGAGAGGGTAAAAAAACTCAGGGATAGGCTTGAAGAAGGAATTCTAAAGGCTATACCGAATGTTCAGGTAAATGGTGATAGAGAAAATAGATTACCTAATACTACCAGTCTGGGTTTTGAATTTGTAGAAGGAGAAGCAATTCTTTTAATGCTTGATAAACTTGGCATCTGTGCTTCATCAGGTTCTGCCTGTACATCAGGTTCTCTTGAACCTTCCCATGTATTAAGGGCTATGGGTATTCCTTTTACATATGCCCATGGTTCAATAAGATTCAGTTTAAGTTATTATAATACCGATGAAGATATAGATTATATACTTGAACATATGCCCGGGATTATAAGTAAATTAAGAGAGATTTCGCCTTTTACACAATATACAAAATGATGATTTTCTGGATGATTGTTAAATAAAAGTTATTTCAGCATGGGAAGGATTGGAATTAAATATATGAATGCCATAGGCCTTATTGAATTAAACAGTATGGCCAGGGGTATTGAAGTATGGGATACTATGCTTAAAGTTGCTTCAGTAGAACTTCTCACTGCAACAACCCTCTGTTCGGGAAAATATGTAATTTTCATAAAAGGAGATGTAGGATCAGTAAAGACTTCTATTGAAATAGGACTTGAGGTAGCAGGAATATGGTTAATAGACAGCCTTATTATTCCCAATATACACCATCAGGTCTTTCATGCCATTACAGGAGAAACAGACTTTGATATAGAAGCTCTGGGTATAATAGAAACTTTTTCTGCTGCATCAGGTATAGTATTTGCTGATACGGCAGTTAAATCCTCTGCAGTTAACCTGATTGAAATAAGAATATCTATGGGGCTTGGAGGAAAATCCACCATATATCTTACCGGCGAGGTAGATGCTGTGAAAGCATCTATTGAAGCAGGAAAAGGAGCAATAAAATCTGAATTGATAGTTAATACTATAGTAATACCTTCACCACATAAAGATCTTATAAAACACTTAAAAGAAGAATAAATTCGTGAAAGGTGAAACGAATTTGTTGAGAAGCAAAAACTAATACTTTTCGTTTTTCACGAATTCCATTTTTAACGAAAGGAAATGTATATTATGAGTGAAGTGTCTAAATCTCTTGATTTTATTAGAACTATTGTTACAGAAGATTTGAAAAATAATAAAAACAATGGACGTGTTATGACTCGATTTCCACCAGAACCGAATGGTTATCTTCATCTGGGTCATTCCAAGTCTATCTGTCTTAATTTCGGTATTGCTTCGGAATTTGGAGGAGTCTGTAATCTCCGTTTTGATGATACAAATCCATGTAAAGAAGATATTGAATATGTAGAATCCATACAGGAAGATATAAAGTGGCTTGGTTTTGATTGGGAAGACAGACTCTATTATGCTTCCGATTATTTTGATCAGATGTACCAGTATGCATTACAATTAATTAAAGATGGTAAAGCCTATGTTTGTAATCTGAATGCAGAAGAAATCAGGCACTACAGAGGAACTCTTACTGAATCCGGGAAAGAAAGCCCTTACCGTACCCGCTCAATAGAAGAAAACCTCTCTCTCTTTGAACGTATGAAAAGAGGAGAATTTGAAGAAGGTACCTGTGTGTTACGTGCAAAAATTGACATGACCTCGCCAAATATAAATATGAGAGATCCCACTATATACCGTATCAGAAAAGCAGAGCATCACAGAACAGGTAATAAATGGTGTATTTATCCCATGTATGATTTTGCCCACTGTATTTCAGATGCTACTGAAGGTATTACCCATTCTATCTGTACTCTGGAGTTTGAAATTAATCGTCCCCTATATGACTGGTACCTTGATCAACTCCCTGTACCCTGCCATCCACAGCAGATAGAATTTGCAAAACTCAATTTTACCAGAACAATTATGAGCAAAAGAAAACTTCTCAGGCTCGTAAAAGAAGGACATGTATCAGGATGGAATGATCCGAGGATGCCTACCCTGGCAGGAGCAAGAAGACGTGGTTATACAGCGGAAGCCATAAGAAATTTATGTGATATGGTGGGTGTTGCAAAAAGTAACAGTGTAGTTGATATAGCATTACTTGAACACTGTATAAGAGAGGATTTAAATAAAAAAGCTCTCAGGGTTATGGCAGTACTTAAACCACTCAAAGTTATAATTGACAATTATCCGGAAAATCAGGTAGAAGAATTAGAAGCAGTAAATAATCCTGAAGACCCGAATAGTGGAACAAGAAAAATTCCTTTTTCCCGTATTATATATATTGAACAGGATGATTTCAGAGAAGATCCACCTAAAGGATATTTTCGACTCTCTCCGGGACGTGAAATAAGATTAAAACATGCCTATTATATCAAATGTAACAGTGTGATTAAAGATGAACTTACAGGAGAAATAAAAGAAGTTCACTGCACCTATGATCCTGAAACAAAAGGAGGATGGTCTACAGATGGACGTAAAGTAAAGGGAACCTCCCACTGGGTTTCTGCTCCTCACTCCATAGAAGCAGAAGTTCGACTGTATGATTATTTATTTCTGGATGTAAAGGCCGGTGAAGAAGAAGAGACTTCAGACTTTATGGAAAGGCTAAATCCAAATTCTCTTGAAATCCTTAAAAAATGCCGTCTTGAGCCAGGATTAAAAGAAGCAAAAACCGGTATTAGCTATCAGTTTCTCAGACAGGGATATTTCTGTGTGGACTCTGTTGACTCCTTACCGGATAAACCGGTATTTAATCGAACTGTATCATTACGTGACACATGGGCTAAAATTGAGAAAAGTCAGAAGTAGAAAAATTAAAAACGAAAATCCAATGTTTCTATTAATTTCCTTGACTCACCGGCTGAGCTACTTGTGGGGAAATTATTAATACAATAATTAAATAATTCCAGTGCTTTTTTTCTATAGCTTTTCTTAAACGTATAATTATGCAATAATCTATTCATGTTCACGCTTTATAGTTCTCACCGTCACTCTTCACCCTTCACGCTTTTATTGTCCCATTCTTTTAAGTTTTGCTTCTATAGCAGATTTCAACTGAGTATCTTTCTGCTCTGTTGCAAATTTTAAAGCTTTCTTGAAATATTCTACAGCTTTTTCTTTATCACCCTGTAGCTCATAAGAAGAAGCGAGACCTACATAGGCCTGAGGGTTATCCTGGTCAATTTTGATTACCTTTTTAAATTCCTCTATTGCAGGGCCTGCTTCTTCCTGAAGGTTATATATAGAACCAAGTCCAAAATGACACAGAGCCAGTTCAAGCTTTTTTGCTTCCACTTCCTTTGGATTTAAACCTGATTTTGAAGAAATTTCTTTTGTATATAATTCTATAGCCTTTTTATAGGCTTCCATAGCACTTTTAAAATCTTTTTTTACAGTAAAGAAATATTCACCAATATTACTGTAAGCAGAAGCATTTTTAGAATCAAGCTTTATGGCTTCATAATATTCTCCTTTAGCATCTCCTGTTTTACCCATATAATAATAAGCCGCACCGAGATAATTATGAAGATCTGAATTTTTAGGTTCTATTTTCAGGGCTTTTTTATAGCTATCCACAGAAAGAGACATCTTCTGATCTGCCTCTGTTTTCTTACCTGCAGCGGCTTGTTGTCGTGATTTCTGGTAATATATATGTCCCATATCCTGATAGGCTAATACTTCCTGAGTTCCTTTAGAAACTGCTTTTTTATAATATTCCAGAGCTTTATCAAGGTTTTCTCTGTAATAATAAACCTTACCCATATAGGTATAAGCTTCAGGAATATTGCTATCCAAATCCATAGTGGCTTTAAGTTCTTTTTCTGCAGGGTCAAGCTGACCGAGTTTCACATAAATAATACCCAGAAGTAGATGTCCTGCAGCATATTTAGGATCAGCCTGCACTGCTTTTTTAGCCTCTCCAAGAGCAGCATTCCAGTTATTCTCTTTTATATATTCACCGGCTTTCTGAGAATGAATCCTTGCTGTTTCTATTTGTCCACCATTACCTTTCGAAAAAATCTGTATGGTAAAAGAAAACATAAAAATTAAAAAAACTATGAAAGTAATAAATATTTTATTATACACAGTAAATTCCTCCTTAAAATCGTGATGCGTGATATGTAATATGGTTTATAGTTGACTGTTAATAACCTCACTTCTCACTACTATACTTCTCTTTATCAATAGGCGGAAGATCTTCAGAAAGTTTCCTTACTTCCCTTATAATCCAACGAAGATCCCTTTCCTTAAGGTCTGAATAAGCAGGAAGTTGGAGGGTATCCTTCATAGATTCAGCATAGGGGCAACTTGAATAATTTTCTGAGAAAAGTTCCAGATTAGGACAGACATCTATATGGAGATTACAGAGATCCAACCTTCTTCTTATTGCTCTCTGACTCAATGTATAAGCATCTGAAACCCTTATACAGTACTGATAATAATTGGTCACAGAGTCAGGTATTATCCTGGGAAGCATAATAGCAGGAATATCTTTAAGAGCATTATCATATTCCCTTGCATTGGTTCTGCATAGATCATTATAATGCTCCAACATCTCAAGCCCTCGAATACCAAATTTAGCCTGAATATTTGTAAATCTCTTACTATATCCTTTTGGTACAGGAGAAAGGGGACGTATTTTTTCCCAGGTCTTTATTGTAGCTCTGTTATAATCCCCCGAAAGAGAATAGGCATAAAGTATGGGATATCCGGAAAAAAAGAAGGCTTTAGGGCCCAGAAGTTTTGTTTCCAGATAAGACATGAAGATTTTTTTAAAGAGAGCAGATTTGGAAGGGAATGGTTCATTATAAGACATTTCCCTTACCTTTCTATCAATCTCCGGATCAGAAGTCATAGCCACACCACCACCAAAACAGTTTATACTCTTTAAGGATTGAAAACTTGAGAAAGCAGCTTTGCCAAAGGTTCCCACTTTTCTTCTCTTATAAGTTGAACCCATAGCATGGGCACAGTCTTCTATCACTATAAGATCATGACGGTTTGCTATTTCCATAATTTCATCCATTTCACAGGGATGGCCATAGACGTGAGTGGGAACAATAGCTCTGGTTTTATCACTTATAGCTCCCTCTATTTTGCCTGGATCCATGTTATAAGTATCTGGTTTTATATCAATAAATACGGGTTTTAACCCTGCGGCTTTTGCCATAGCAGGAATAACCCAGAAAGTAAGAGCAGGAAAAATGATCTCACTTCCCTCTGGAAGTTCCAGAGCTTTTAAAATATAATAAAATGCCATACGACCATAAGAAGTTGTTACAGCATATGGTAATTCCTGGTACATAGCAAAATCCTTTTCAAACTCACTTATCTCGGGCCCTTCCATAAGATCTCCTTTGAGATATGAAGACATAAGAATTATTAAAGAACCGGGGGTCATCCTGGCACTGTATCGACTGATAGCTCTCATAAATTTACCTCCTTAATAATTGGTGAGAGATGAGAAGTGAGAGGTGGAATATAAGAGGTGAAGAGATAATGCAACAGTAATAATATCCTATTCTTTTCACTTTTCACTTTTCATTTTTCACAATCATAATCTATCCCGTTATTATATCACATAAGACATGGTCTTGCAAAAAAAGATCCAATTACATAAAAAACTATTTTTAACAATTAAAGAGGATTTTAAAATAACAATATAGAAAGTTTACTCTGTTACTTTTATATAAAAGAAAAGGAGGAAATATCTTGAAAAAACACTTAACTATCGGTCTGATTTTATTATCAATCTGTTTTTCTCTTTTATACTTCAATGGTTGTGGAGCTTTACTGGCACTGGTTTCAGCAGTTTTCGGCGATCTGGGAGCTTTCGCTTTTGTACCATTTCTGGAAGAAGGTAAAATAACTGAAAGCCAGGCAGGAAAACTTCCCGGTATGATAATGCTATATACAAACAATCCACCTCCAGGTTATAAACCACTTCCCGGAGCAACTGCTAAAATTGCCGGTGTATCTATGACTACAGATGGAAATGGTTATTTTCATATAACAGGTTTACCTGTGGGGTTACAGAATCTATCAATAGAACATCCTTCCTATGTTTCTATTGAACAGCAGATACCCATAAGTGATCCCAATACAAGTTCTGTAACCTTTAATAATTTCAATGTTACACCTTCCAATCTGCTTATACCTATTGGAATTGGAGGTATCTTCCAGTTCAGTTCCTATGCAACGAGTAGCAATGGAACTCTTGTAAAGCCTCTCACTTCCTGGTCAGTAATCGGCGACATAGGGACAATAGGAGAAGAAACTGGTATTTTCACAGCTACAAAAGCAGGCACAGGATTTATAAGGGCTACAAGTGGTTCAAGCAGTTCCCAGACACCTGTAACAGTTGTAAATGGAACAGGAACTGTTTACGGATATTTAACCTATAACAGTCAACCTGTAAAAGATGCGACTGTTTATATTAACGGCTTTACTCAATATACTATTACAAGCATAGAAGGAAGTTATATAATTCCTGGTATACCTGCAACGACTGTAGAAGTAATAGGTAAATATCAGATATCAGATCCCAACTATTCACCTCCAACCTGCCCCTCCTGTAGTGAGAGAACAGATATGGAGGCCAGTAATGTCCTCTATGGTACAACTATAGTTACAGTACCGAGTGGCGGACAGGTAGAAGCCAATATAGTACTTGTAAACAAAATTGATGCTCCTACACCGGGGCAAGCAACACCATTCCCCACAGCAGGCACTCCAACATTGACACCGGTTTTTACTGCAACTCCTTCTGTAACACCAACACCTACAATACCCTTATCACCACCTGTAATAATATCAATCGAACCTCCAACGCAACCTCCCGGTAGTACTGTAATCATAGTGGGAAACAACTTCGGTGCCAGCCAGGGAAGCAGTTTTGTAACATTTAGCTCAATAACTGCAGATGTCATTTCCTGGAGTCCTACCCAGATAGAGGTTGTTATGCCAGGTATATATAACGGTCCCATACCTGTATCAGTTACAGTCGGTGGGGTAGAAAGTAATATTGTTCAATACTTCGGTGCACCCCACCCATAAATAAAATTTAAATTTCTCAGGAAAGCCTTTAAGGGCTTTCTTTTTTTATTTCCATAAAAGTATCCATCCTCTAAAGCCTTAAGAAAAACCTCTCTATAAGAATTTCTAAATAATTCAATGTCATATAAAGACTCATATACTTCTTTAGAACCTTTTGAAAGATTTTCCCTTAATTCCCTGTTATGAATAAGTAATCTTATAGCTCCGGCAAGAGAAAATCCATGGGGTTTTACAAATAAACCATTTTTATTTTCAAAGATCACTTCTTCAATATATCCATTACGACAGGTAATTACAGGTTTCCCGAAATACAGTGCCTCTACAATACAGTTGGGAATACCCTCTTCTTTATGAGTAGTTGGGATACAGATAAAATTGGAAGCCTCTGTAACACCCAGAACATATTTTCTTTCTACAGAAGTTCCGTCTAAAACCTTAAAATTCTTTAATTTCTTATTATATTCCATAAGTTTACTCCAGACCCTGCAGTGAACATACTCCATCCTTGAAAAACCGATAAAGATAATCTTCTCATTCACAAGATGCTTCATAGCCTCCCCTATAACAAACCAACCTTTACCCGAAACGGCTCTTGCATTAAGGCTTACAATTAAAAAATCTTCTGGCACTTCAAAAAGTTTCCTTATTTCCTTTGAAGAAGCCACTTCTCCCCTGTAACACACAGCGTTCCTTATAACCTTTATCCTCTCTTCAGGAAAAGAACGCAGTTTTAATATCTGCCTTTTAGCCCCTTCGGATTCAACTGTCATATAATTATGGGCCGGATTGGCCTGGGGCTTTGGCATACTTCTTGCTCCCACACAGAATTCAACTACAGGTATATCAAGTCTCCGGCATGGTTCTGTGGCAAAATGAAAAAAACTCGTAAAAACCAGAGAAGGTTTTATTTTTTTTAACTCCTGAAATAAGGCTTTCTGATTTCTCCGGTGAATATTAACAATCTCCACTGCATAATTTAAAAACTCTCTGTATTCAGGGTCAGAAATTCTATCTCCCTCAAGAGATGTTAAAATATAAAAAGAAAACTCCTTATAAAGACTTCTTACAACGTATTTTATAAGAGTTTCACAACCGCCTTTATTAAAGAGATCAGTAAAAAAAACACAGATAGTAGGAAGTGAGAGGTGAGAGGTGAGAGGTATTGGCAACTCTTGATTAAATACTTCTTTTTTGCTATTTTCCATAGTATATATTTATATTCTATAGATACACATTATAGTAAATTATATTATATAGATTTATAATCTAGAGAATATATTCTTCTCACCTCTCACTTCTTATATAAATTCTTCACCTGGCAGGAGAATTTTCCTCTTTTTAAGAATAAGATCAGTAAAATTATTGTGTCAGGGAATCTTATGAAGGTATTACAGCAAGTTACAGATATATGTAAAATAGTTACAGAACAAGGCCATATTACTTATTTCTCCGGTTTTACCACAAGAAACATCATATTGAAAATCCCATCAAAAATTTATTATATTCTTACTACAGCAGATCTTATAACCCTGAGTCAGTTATTCGAACATATAGATTTCCCAGGGAAACCTGATTATAATGCAGAATTAAAACTTGAAGATATTATAATCAGATTTAAAATAGTAAATCTTTCTCCGCAAAAAATAGATTTCTCTATCCTGAGAAAGGAGAGTTTAAAAGAACTTTTCACTGTCGATACCCTCTATTATGACCCCCAGAGAGAAATCTTCCTTGACCCCCTGGAATGTTATTATGATTTCCGGAAAAAAAAACTCATTCCCGTACCTGATTTTGAAGATTCCTATAAAAATAGTCCCCATAAAATACTCCATGGTTTTTTCCTCCTATCCCATATTAATTTTACTCTCCCGGAAGAATTAGCGGAAAAAATTGAAAAAATCCCTTTCACTATAAAAGATGATTACAGAGAAGAACTACGTCAGGGACTTACAGAAGTACTCACATCAAAAAACCCTTTTATTGCTCTAAGTTATATGGATAGATTTCATATAATCGAAGAAATCTTCTCGGAACCGACACCTGCAAGATCAGTTCCTCAAAATAAAGATTTTCATCCTGAAGGGAATGTCTATGAACATACAATAGAATGCTTTAAATATATAAAAAAACCACCCATCTCCCTTGCTTTAGCCCTTCTTCTCCATGATACGGGAAAACCTTCTACTGCAACTATCAAAGGAAAAATCCTGAGTTTTCGGGGTCATTCCGGAGTTGGAGTAAAGATTGCCAGAAAAGCACTCAGAAGGTTGGGTTATGAAAATAAAATTATTGAAAATGTGGCTTTCCTTATTCGTTATCATCTCTTAACTCATGAGTTCAGAAATCTTACAGAAGAAGAAAAACTAAAATTTATGCAGGAACCAATGTTTCATAATCTCTTAAAATTATATAAAGCCGATGTTTTAAGCTGTTATGGAGAGCTTTCAGATTATAAAAAGATTATTTCTTCTTATAAAAAAGTAGTTAAACATTTAGAGTAGTGGTTAAGTGCATGCTGATACTCCTTTTACAAAACTTATTAAAGAACTGATGAGTGATGATGAATACAGAAAACTTCAAATCGCTTTAATTCTGCGTCCTGAGCAAGGTACTCTCACCAGAAAAAGTGGCGGTCTCCGGAAAATTCGATGGGCAATGAAAGGAACTGGAAAGAAAGGAGGAATTCGTTTGATATATTATTGGGACAAAGCAAATGAAACTTTTTATATGCTCTTTATCTATCCCAAGACTAGAGTGTTTCTAATAAAAAAATTCCGTAAGTAGGTATAATAAAATGTGTGTAAGAAATAAATTAAGTATGAGACGAAAGAAAAAGAAAAAAATCTCTTAAGGGGCCCTCCATATAATAAACCAGAG
>Ga0302240_1001279_pt1 | contig 20739 bp, 20 predicted proteins | sample AAG_UR_His_MG_FD_193538 | JGI IMG/M metagenome (GOLD analysis project Ga0302240, IMG submission 193538) | Enriched activated sludge microbial communities from anaerobic digester in WTTP, New Holstein, Wisconsin, United States - AAG_UR_His | ecosystem: Engineered > Bioreactor > Anaerobic >... | reverse complement strand
CAATGCGAAATACAGTTGCTTTTTGAATGCTCCTAATGTATAATGTCCTAGTATTCTGTTATTATTCCTCTGTAACGACAGCGGTGCTGTCACCAGAATGCAAGTTTGACACGGGGGGAGGGAATAGCTGTGGCAGGAATTAAAGTTGGAGCTACCGAAACAATAGATAGTGCACTTAGACGTTTTAAGAAAGAGACGTCAAAAGCTGGCGTCCTTGCGGAAGTCAAAAAAAGAAAACATTACGAAAAGCCAAGCGTACAACGCAAGAAGAAGTCCGAGGCTGCGAGAAGAAAGAGCAAGAGCAAATCTTTCTAGTCGCTCTCCTTGGAAGTCAGGGGTGAGTTGAATGAGCTTGAAAGATTTGTTGATGCAGGACCTCAAGACTGCCATGCAGGAAAAGGACGTTCTTAAAAAAACGACCGTCACCATGCTCCGCGCGGCTGTTAAACAGGTTGAAGTCGATCAACGCGTAGAACTTCTTGATCAGGATATTGTGGAAATTGTCGCCAGGCAAATCAAACAGAAACGAGCGGCCATTGAAGAATTCGCTAAAGGCGGCCGTCAGGATTTGGTAGATGAAGCATTGGCAGAAATCCATATCTTAGAAGCCTACCTTCCGGAACAGCTTACAGAGGAGCAAATCAAAGCCATGGTTTTGGAGGCGATCGCTGAAACAGGCGCGTCTTCTCCTAAAGACATGGGAAAAGTCATGGCTATCATGACACCTAAGACGAAAGGTCTGGCAGACGGGAAACTGGTTGCCACACTCGTCAAGGAACAATTAAATCAGTAATAACGAGGCCGCTGATTAAGCGGCCTTTTTTTTTATGTTACAACGATATTACGGTCCGTCGGGTTGAGTTTGGGGACGCGGACCGTAATAATTATTTCAGATGGATTTTTGCATCCTTTTAACGCCTAAACCAATGGATTGTGTTAAAATTAAAGTCAGGATGTTGAATAGTTACAGAAAGGGTGGATCGATCGATTGGAGACACATGAACGCAGAATAAGTGTAGATAATTTGGAAATTCTTTATAAATTGTTTGGAAACCTGGACGAAAACTTGATGCGCATTGAAAATGCCTTTAAAATCAAGCTTGCTTCGAGAGATGGCGAAGTCATCATCATAGGAGAAGATCAAACGGTTCATGTCGTGGAAAAACTGATTGAGGTTCTGATTGGCGCCATAAAAGCCGGCGAAGTCCTGGATGCCCAGAAACTGGACTATTTCATAACCATGTTCAGGGAAGGTGAAGGCGACAAACTGCCCGGGCTTTCAGACGCCATACTCGTGGTCACGTCAAAGGGAAAGTTTGTCAAACCCAAGACCCTTGGCCAGCAGAAATACGTCAAAGCCATTCAGAAGCACGACGTCACCTTTGGCATAGGTCCGGCCGGCACTGGCAAAACTTATCTGGCGGTTGCTATGGCGGTTAAGGCTTTTAAGAATGACGAAGTCTCCAGAATTGTCATAACACGACCTGCGGTTGAGGCGGGGGAGAGTCTTGGATTTTTGCCCGGAGATCTGCAGATGAAAGTCGACCCCTATTTGAGGCCGCTGTACGATGCGCTTTATGATATTCTTGGGACAGAGACCTATTTGAAATATAAGGAACGCGGATTGATCGAAGTCGCGCCGCTGGCCTATATGCGCGGCAGAACGCTGGACAACAGCTTTATCATTCTGGACGAAGCACAGAATACAACCATTGAACAAATGAAAATGTTTCTGACGCGTTTTGGTTTTGGTTCGAAAGTGGTAGTCAATGGGGATGTTACTCAGATCGACTTGCCTTCCGGGAAAAAGTCAGGGCTGGTTCATGCTGCCGAGGTACTTAAATCCGTTGAAGAAATTTCAATGGTCGAATTTACGGATCGGGACGTTGTCAGACATACCCTGGTACGGCGCATAATTCAGGAATACGACAAATATGAAAAGCGGCTTCAGTATAAAGAAGAAGCCAAAAAGGAAGCCAAACAGGAATCCAAACAGAATGCAAGGTATAAAAAGAGCCGCGAGTCACAAGACGGACGCGGTCAGGGAAGAGGATAAAATTCGGATAGGGGGCAATGGAGATGGTGCATATCAATTTTCAGGACCGGCAGGACCGTAAATCCGTACCTGAATCGCTGGTCGCCAAATTGACAGAGGTCATTGAAATGGCACTCGAATATGAAAACCTTGAAGACTATGAGTGCGAGGTCGATCTGACATTAGTAGACGACGCTGAGATCCATCAGCTCAACCTCGAGCACAGAAGGATTGACAAAGTTACGGATGTCCTCTCATTCCCACAGTACGACGCTATAAAAGATATGGAGGACCTTCCTGATCCTATGTATTTGGGTGACATTGTCATTAGTGTAGAGAGAGCACTGGCTCAGGCAAATGACTATAAGCACAGTTTTGAACGTGAAATGTGTTTTTTGACAGCCCATAGCATGCTTCATCTCTTTGGTTATGACCACGAAACTGATGAAGACCAAAAGCAGATGCGCGCACTTGAAGAGTCCATTCTAGAAGAACTTGGCATTACCCGTGAGGTGTAGTCATGTGGCGGGCTGCTTGGCGACTGACTGACAATGTGATTCCTGACAACCTTTCAGTGAGAAAAAATAGGCTTTACAGACTGGTTACCCTATCGTTATTATTGTTTGTGACTACCGCACTTGCAGGCTGTACTACCGGGACTTCTGTAACTGAATCGGAAACCGAGGCTCAAGTGCCTGTTGAAGAACCGGTCACAGCCCCGGAACCAGAACCAGAGCCCGTTGTCGAGCTGCCCTCAGAAGACAGCCAAGTCTGGACAGCTCGCTGGCTGATTGACCGTCCTGTCTTTGTCATGATGGATAATCACGCTGGCGCCAGGCCTCAGTCGGGTTTAAAAGAGGCACTATTCGTTTACGAGATGCTGGCTGAGGGCAACATTACCCGCTACATGGCTGTTTTTACCGGTACAGGGGACTATGAAGTCGGACCAATCAGAAGTGCAAGGCCTTATTTTATTAACAGGGCCCTTGAGTATGACGGCCTGTATGTTCATGTAGGCGGATCACCTCAAGCTTTTTCTGACCTGTCCAAACTCAAAGTGGCGGACATTGACGGCTTATCTGCTGGGAGGAATATTTTCTGGAGAAGAAGCCACAAAAAAATACCCCATAATATGTACTCAACTCTGAATGCGGTTCGAAAAGACGCAGACAGGAAAAAATTCCGGGTTGAACCGGAGTTTGATATTCCTGTATATGCGAAGACCGCAGCACCGCCTTCTGTAGATCAGGCAAGTTCTGTAAAACTGGTATACAGACAGGGCAGCAGCGGTTATGTTTCAGGGTATCTCTATGATGAGGCATTAAAAGCCTATGGTCGTCAGGTCAACGGTGCGCCGCATGTGGACGAACTGGACAAGTCGCCTCTTATGGTGACGAATATCATTATTCAAACTGTCAGAACGAAAACTTTGGACAATGAAGGCCGGTTGGTTATGGATGACGTTGGTACAGGCCAAGGCTGGTATATGAGCATGGGAGCCCGAATTCCAATCCAATGGGAAAAAGCGGACCGTCGCGCTCAAACAATCTATAAAACCGAAGAGGGCACGGCTATAGAACTTAATCCTGGAGTGACCTGGATCCAGGTTGTTCCCCAGTGGCTGGAGCCAGTCTGGAATGAGGGGGCATAGTATGGAGATCACTTATGAAAAACTGATAGAGATGGCTTATGAAGCAATGCGTTTTGCCTATACACCTTATTCGAAGTTCAATGTGGGCGCTGCGCTCTTGACAGACACCGGTAGTGTCTACACAGGCTGCAACATTGAGAGCGCTTCTTATGGCGCTACAAACTGTGCAGAGCGTACAGCGCTGTTTAAAGCAGTCTCAGAGGGGCAAAGGAATTTTAAGGCCATTGCGATTGTCAGTGAATCAAAGCTGCCAACCTATCCTTGTGGCATTTGTCGCCAAATGCTGATGGAATTCGGCGATCTGGACGTCATTCTGGACCGCGGGGGAACTCCCGTCGTTCACAGACTGTCCGAGCTGCTTCCACATTCTTTTACACAGGCAGATTTAAAAATTTAACAAACAGTCTTTCACTTAAGTTTTACCTTATAGGTCAGGAGGAAATTAGTTGCCATTCAAATCAGGCTTTGTTTCAATCATAGGCAGACCGAATGTTGGGAAATCAACACTTCTTAACGCGATAACCGGCGAAAAAATCGCCATTATGTCAGATAAGCCACAGACGACCCGCAATAGAATTCAAGCAATTTACACGACGAAGGATAGCCAGATTATTTTTGTAGACACACCTGGCATGACAAGAGCCAAAAATAAGCTGGGTGATTTCATGATCAAAACCGCGCTGGATACCTTGAAGGAAGTGGATGCCATCATTTTTATGGTGGATGACTCCCTGTCCCTCGGACCGTCTGACAAGTTTATCCTTGAGCATCTCCAGAGCGTCAAGACCCCTGTGATTCTCGCCATCAACAAAGTAGACAAGATCATGCCTGAGCAATATGCCATCATTACTAAATTATACAGTGAGTACAGTTTCATTAAGGATATTGTCAGTTTGTCGGCGCTCCAGGGCGCCAATGTCAATGTCGTGATCGATAAAGTGATTGGATATCTTCCTGAAGGACCTATGTATTATCCGGGGGACATGATTACGGATCAGCCTGAGCGTGCCATAGTCGCAGAGATTATCCGTGAAAAACTGCTGCACTATTTGGATCAGGAAGTGCCCCATGGGGTCGCAGTTGAGATTGAAGCCATGAAGAATCGTGAAAACAGCGACATGGTGGATATTAGGGCCGTTATTGTCTGTGAGCGCGAAAGTCATAAAGGGATCATCATCGGTAAAGGCGGACGAAAGTTAAAGGGCGTGGGCAAAAGCGCCAGAGAGGAAATTGAGCGCCTTTTGGGATCCAAAGTCTTTCTGGAGCTCTGGGTCAAGGTTCGCCCAGGTTGGCGGGACAATGATCTGATGCTCAAGAACTTTGGCTACAAGGAATAATTCCTGACAAATTTTGGACTCAGAATTGAATGACCATTATAGAAACAAAGCTCGGGGGTGACGTATGGCAAATCTTCAGGAGATCGAACAAGAGGAATTGATAAAACAGTTGGTAGAGCTCCTCGAGCTGGGAGCTTACGAGGCTGTTCGAACATTGGATGAAAAGCTGCACTACGCCGACCGGGCTGAAATTCTCGAGGAACTCAGCGAGGAACACAGGCAGGCTTATTTTGAATTACTTGACTTTGAGGATGCCTCTGAGGTCCTTGAGGAAGTTGGCTCCGAGTTATTCTCCGAATTGATCGAGGGCATGGATGAAGACAAGAGGTCCCGCGTCATAGACAATATGGCCCAGGACGACATTGTCGACAAGCTTTCGGGACTGACTGAAGAAAAGCAGGAAGAGCTGCTGTCCTATATGGATGAGGAGATTGCCTCCGAGGTTGAGATCCTCCTCGAATATGATGAGGACTCTGCCGGCGGACGTATGACGAAGGATTACGTCACGCTTACCACCGAAATGACCATTGATGAAGCGATCACTTACCTCAGGCATCATGCGCCAGGCGCTGAAACCATTTATTATGTCTTTGTGACGAATGAAGAGGGTGTTCTGACCGGGGTCATATCCCTGCGCCAGCTCATTGTGGCCGCGCCGGAAACGAAGATCAGCGAAATCATGAATGAAAACGTCATCTCAGTTTATGATGATGAGGACCAGGAAGAGGTTGCCAGACTCTTTTCCAAATATGACTTTATGGTTATGCCGGTCGTAGACAAGGAAGAGAAACTCAAGGGTATCATAACCGTTGACGACATTCTCGACGTCATCGAGGAAGAGGCTACGGAGGATATCTATAAGTTCGCGGGTTCATCGGATCTGGAGATCTACGAGGAAGACGACGCTTCCTGGCTGCGGGTCGTGCGCTCTGTGCGTTCCCGGCTGCCCTGGCTGGTCATCACGATCTTTGGAGGGCTATTGTCAGCCAATGTGGTAGCGCGTTATCAGGGGACGCTGGATGCCCATTCCGCACTGGCTATGTTCATGCCGTTATTGGCAGGTATGGGCGGCAATGTTGGCACCCAGTCCTCGACCATAACGGTCAGAAGCATCGCCATAGGGTATGTGGAAGGGAAAGAGGCCGTCCGGACCTTTCTCCTTGAAGTAGCGACGGGTTTTATTGTGGGACTTGTCTGCAGTCTGATAGTCGGAATTGCAGCCTCCATGACGAACGGCAGCCTTATGATCAGCTTGATTGTTGGGATTGCTATGTTCTCTAATATTCTGACTGCCGCAGCCATAGGAACGCTGGTGCCGATGGTTTTTAAAAAGCTCGGTGTCGATCCGGCAGTAGCTTCCGCGCCATTTATCTCTACAACCGTTGATATCACGGGACTCACCATATATTTTTCCCTCGCGACGTTACTCATTGGAAAGTGGATGGTCTAACATGCTGTTAACGACAAAAGCCATAGTCTTGTCCAAGCGAAAACTGGAGGATAATGATGCTCTGATCACTTTGATGACAGAGCGTTCCGGGAAACTGAAGGCTATAGCTAAGGGTGCCAAATCCTCAAGATCCATGATTGCCGCGACGACGCAGCCCTTTACCCTGGGGGAATTTGTACTGGATTTGGGGGCGTCCTGGAACCGCGTCAGAAGTGTGGATGTGCTTGAATCTTTTCGCCACATACAAGAAGATCTGTTGCTGATGGGGTATGGTGCGTATTTTCTCGAAACAGCCTCGCAGCTGCTTCAGGAGGGTGAAGAAAACAGAGGGTTGTTTCAATTGCTTTCGGAGGTTCTGGCAGGGCTCAATGCCTATGACCATCGGCAAAAAACAAAAAAAGAGGCGTCTGAGATTGGTTCTGAACTTTCAAGCGGGGAGGTGGCTGATCCGCCCTTGCACCTTGACCTGGATTGGGTGAAAATAGTCTATGAGCTAAAGCTTCTCTCGACCATGGGCTTTGATATTGAACTCAAACGCTGTGTCCGCTGCGGTGCTGAGGGGGCTCATATTGACTTCAGCGTCCCCGAGGGAGGCGCAGTTTGCAGAAACTGCTTGGTGGAAGGTGATGACCGGATTGGGCGCATGCTGTTTAACATTATGGATTATGTCAAGAAACAAAGTATAGACGTATTGATGGGGACAAAAATAAATCGTTTATACGTCCGCAAATTGGATATCTTATGTATGAGATTTATGAAGCAGCATTTGGGGTATCAAGACTTTAAGAGCTTGGAATTCCTGAAAGCCATACGAAAAGTTTGAGGAGAGTGATCAAATGAGCACAGTTACAATTGAAATGGTCGACGAGGTCCGCAATAGAACGGACGCGGATTACAAACTTGCCAAAGAAGCCCTCGAAATATGCAATGGAGACGTACTCGAAGCTGTGATCTACATTGAATCACTGAAATCTACGGGTGAAAAGCAACGCAGTGAGTTCATCAACCGCGGTACAGAGTTGATCGAAAAACTGAGAGAGCTCGTCAGCAAAGGTGTCATCACTCGAATTCTCGTGGTTAAAAACGAAAATCAAGTCATGAATATTCCGGTACTTGCAGGCGGTGTGGCCGCTCTGGTATTTACCACAGCTACCATTGCGGGTATTCTGGCGGCGGTCGCAACAGGCTGTCACATTAAAGTCGTCAAGGAGAATGGCGAGGTTCTTGATCTCAATGAAATGACTGAGGAATCCTTTAAGAATTTTGTCGACGCGACAGAGAAAACAGTTCAGAACGTCAAGGACAAGCTGAAGAAATCCAGTGACTCTGAAGTCGGTGCTGATTCTGAGGATGAGTTTGCCCATGATCCTGATGGGGTGACCATTGTGGTGGATGAAGAAGAAATTAAGTCCTACGAGAAAGAGGACGACCACTATTATGGTGAAGGTCATTTTATGGAAGACGGCGCGGTTGAAGAGGAACATAAAGGCCATAAAAACGCGCATCACAAGTAAAGCTCTCGTATGAAGCGACTAAATGCGACCATTTTTTGACAAGATATGTGATTTTGTCACTTCATAGTCAGTTTTATTAATTGTTTCTGAAAATGGATTAAAGTGCGGATTTTCCGGCTGGACAAGCCCAGGAAGCCTGTGGTACAATCCATTTAAATTCAAATGGATGCAGAGAAGAAGAAGAGTAAAAGGTGAGGACATTCAAGAGAGCCGGCGTCAGGTGCGAGTCCGGCATGAAATCCCTTTGAAGGCGCTTTGGAGCATCATCTCAAAGTGGGCGTTTTGCCAACTAGGGTGGAACCGCGGAAGATAGACTCTTTCGTCCCTAACCGGGATGAAAGGGTCTTTTTTTGCTAGGATGAATAGTCCGGCGGTGTGACACGGATCTGAACTTCATAGCGCCAACATTCTTTAAGTTTCTGATGACTATTCATTCATTACAGTACGGGAGGGTTTCTGATGTCAAAAGTAACTATGGAAAAAATTGTTTCACTATCCAAAACCCGCGGTTTTGTCTTTCCGGGTTCTGAAATTTATGGCGGTTTGGCCAACACGTGGGATTATGGTCCTTTGGGTGTCGAGCTCAAGAATAATGTCAAGAAGGCCTGGTGGAAGAAGTTTGTCCAAGAGTCCAAATACAATGTTGGCCTGGATGCGGCAATTTTGATGAATCCGGCCACTTGGGTGGCATCCGGCCATGTGGGTGGTTTCGCTGATCCACTGATGGATTGTAAGTCGTGTAAAGCGCGGTTTAGGGCGGACAAACTTATTGAAGACCATTTTATGGAAATAGGCCATGAAGGTGTTGTGGATGGCTGGCCTAAAGAAAAGATGGAGGCTTATATACAAGAGCATGGCATTAAATGCCCGGAGTGCGGCAAAAAGGACTTTACGGGGATTCGTCAGTTTAATCTCATGTTTAAGACGTTCCAAGGCGTAACCGAAGATTCCAGTACGCAGATCTTCCTGAGGCCTGAAACTGCTCAGGGGATTTTTGTAAATTTCAAAAACGTTCAGCGGGCTTCCAGAAAGAAAGTGCCTTTTGGCATTGCCCAGGTTGGCAAATCCTTCAGAAACGAAATCACACCGGGCAACTTTACGTTCAGGACGCGTGAATTTGAGCAAATGGAACTCGAATTTTTCTGCGCACCTGGTGAGGATCTTGAATGGTTTAATTATTGGAAGCAATTCTGTCTGGATTGGCTGAAGAACCTCAATATGAAAGAGACTTCCGTTCGTTCGCGTGATCATGCCAAGGAGGAGCTCTCCCACTATTCCAATGCCACAACGGATATAGAATTCCTATTTCCATTTGGCTGGGGCGAGCTGTGGGGAATTGCTGACAGAACGGATTTTGACCTCAAAGCGCACATGACCCATTCCGGCGAAGATCTTCGCTATATTGACCCCATGACTAATGAGAAATATGTGCCGTATTGTATCGAGCCTTCTCTTGGCGCGGATCGCGTCACGCTGGCATTTCTTGTGGATGCTTACGAAGAGGAGACCCTTGAGGATGGCTCAGATCGTGTGGTCATGAAGTTCCATCCTGCGCTTGCGCCTTTTAAAGCAGCTGTTTTTCCGCTTGCCAAAAAGCTGAATGATGAAGCGATTAAAGTCTTTGAAATGCTTTCCAAAGACTTTATGGTGGATTACGACGACTCCGGCAGCATAGGCAAGCGATATCGCAGACATGACGAGATTGGAACGCCATTTTGCATTACCTTTGACTTCGACTCCCTTGAAGATGGCCAAGTTACGGTCAGAGACAGAGATACAATGACACAGAAAAGAGTCCCAATCAACGAATTGGCTGCGCTGATCCGTCAGAGCCAGGAATTCTAAGAAATATGATATAACCAAGAGAGGAAATCAGTGTAGGCACTAAGTCGGTTCGTGACTTAGCGCTGCACTAATTTCCTCTTTCTTTTTAAGGGCGTTCAATTATGTCAATGTATGGGAAAAAAAACAACAATATTATTAAAAATACGATGCAATCCCTTATAAAGTGTAGTAGAATAGTCTCAACGTGTTAAATAGTGCATCACATTAAGGTGAAAGCGGGTGATTAGTATAGAACTTAAAAATCGTCATTATGAAATACTCGAGATAGTTAAAATGCAAGGGCCTATTACCAGTGAAAACATTGCGAGTCTTCTAAATGTGACGCGCTCTGCGATTCGTGCGGATTTAAATCTGCTGACCATGTCAGGCATGCTCGAAGCCAAACCAAAGGTAGGGTATATGTACATAGGCAGTGTTGAACGTCAGAAAATTGCGGACTATCTAAACGCCGTCAGGGTAGGAGATTTGAAATCAAGACCGGTGGCAATCACGGATACCACGTCCGTGTATGATGCTGTGGTCACAATGTTCCTGGAAGATGTGGGCTCGATTTTTATCACCAATGAAGCCAAATATCTCTCGGGCGTCATTTCCAGGAAAGATTTACTTAAAGCCGCTATTGGTGGAAGTGATATTCATCAGATCCCTGTGGGTATCATCATGACGAGGATGCCTAATGTAGTGACGGTTGGGCCGGCGGACCCCGTTGTCGAGGCGGCTAGAAAAATCATGGAGCATGAGATCGACGCGCTTCCTGTGGTTGAGGAAATATTTAAAGACGGTCAGATTTTTTACAGAATTGTCGGCAGGTTCTCGAAAACCAACATTACAAAGCTCTTCGTAGATATTGGCAATAAACTTGGGGGGGATTGGATTGAGTAAAAAATATCACGTCTATGTCATCTCTGACTCACTCGGCGAAACTGGAGAAATGATGGCGCGCGCTGCGGCTGAGCAGTTTGGTGGAAATGAGTATGAAATCAAGCGCTATCCCTTTATTTCTAACGAAGAGCAAATTATGGAGATCGTGGAGGAAGCATCAGCTCACCGTTCTGTCATTTTGATTACGACTGTGCTCACACATCTGAGAGACAAGCTGGTCGAGGAATGCAAAAAACTTGACATTCCCACCGTGGATCTTCTGCTTCCTCTCGTTGATGTTTTTTCAAGATTTCTCGGAGTCGAACCGGCAGGCGAGCCTGGACTTGTTCACAGGCTGGATGAACGTTACTTCAAGAAAGTTGAAGCCGTCGAATTCGCGGTGAAATATGACGACGGGAAGGATCCAAGAGGCGTTAAGAAGGCAGATCTTGTCCTCATTGGGATCAGCAGAACATCGAAAACGCCTTTGAGCATGTACCTGGCACACAAAAACATCAAGGTCGCCAACATCCCTCTGGTGCCCGAGGTGCCTGTGCCAGACGAACTATATGAAGTACCCTCCAATAGAATAATTGGATTAACCACTAATCCGTATAAATTAAATGAAATCCGCCAAGAAAGGCTAAAAGCGTTAGGTCTTGACAGCCACGCCTCTTATGCGGACTTGGGACGAATTCTCGAGGAACTGGAGTATTCAGATAAACTGATGAAAAAGCTTGGATGTCCGGTCATTGACGTGTCAAGCAAAGCCGTTGAAGAAACAGCAAATATCATCGTTGAGATCATGAAAAAAAATATGCTGATATGAGGTGAGTCAATTGAAAAAATGGGTTTATTTTTTTGAGGAAGGCAACGCCGAAATGAAGTCACTCTTAGGTGGAAAAGGCGCAAATTTAGCTGAAATGAAGCGCATTGGACTCCCGGTGCCAAATGGTTTTACTATAACGACTGAGGCATGCAATGCCTATTATGAAACAGGAAAATCTCTGGGTGACGACGTTAAGGTTCAGATCTTTGACTATCTTAAGAAGCTTGAAACCATTACGGGGAAATCATTTGGAAACGTGGAAAACCCGCTTCTGGTGTCCGTTCGTTCGGGTTCGGTCTTCTCCATGCCGGGCATGATGGATACTATTCTGAACCTGGGTCTGAATGATGAGACCGTCGAGGGCTTGGCATCTTTGACAGAGAATCCTAGATTCGCTTATGACAGTTATCGCAGATTCATTCAAATGTTCAGCGATGTTGTATTGAAGGTCGCCAAGTACAATTTTGAGCATGCATTAGAAGCGGCCAAGCGCGACAAAGGACTTACTTATGACACTGAGTTGACGGTGGATGACCTGAAAGCCTTGGTCAAGACCTATAAGGACATTGTTCAAAAGGAGACCAGAAAGCCGTTTCCACAGGAACCGGAAGTTCAGCTAATCATGGCGGTCAATAGCGTCTTCGAATCCTGGGATAATCCTCGGGCACATATTTATAGGAATTTGAACGACATCCCGCATAATCTCGGAACCGCTGTCAATATTCAGGAGATGGTCTTTGGCAATATGGGTGAGACCTCAGGTACAGGTGTCGCCTTTACGCGCAATCCTTCTACCGGGGATTCCGCCTTCTTTGGTGAATTTTTGCTCAACGCTCAAGGCGAGGATGTTGTCGCAGGGATTCGAACACCTAAACCCATTTCTGAACTCAAGGACGTCATGCCTGAAGTGTATACGCAGTTCAGAGAAATTTCGACTAAACTCGAACAGCATTATAAAGACATGCAGGATATTGAGTTTACCATTGAACGCGGAACGCTTTTCATGCTGCAGACGAGAAACGGGAAGCGCACGGCACCTGCAGCGGTCAACATTGCCGTTGACTTCGTCGAAGAGGGACTTATTGACGAAGAGACTGCTATCATGCGGCTGCAGCCAGATCAAATCGATCAGCTGCTGCATCCGACATTTGATGATGTCGATCTCGCTAACGCCAGAGAAATTGCCAAAGGATTGCCGGCTTCTCCGGGCGCAGCTTGCGGCCAGGTGTTTTTTAACGCTGAAGACGTTGTTGCCGCTCAAGCCAAAGGTATTCCTGCCATGTTGGTGCGTCAGGAAACATCGCCGGAGGATATTGAAGGTATGGTCAGCAGTGTCGGAATTCTGACTTCTCGCGGCGGGATGACCTCTCATGCGGCTGTAGTTGCACGCGGCATGGGCAAATGCTGTGTTGCTGGCTGCGGTGAGATTAAAGTGGAGGAATACGCAAAACAGTTTCATGTGGACGGGTTGGTTGTCAAAGAAGGGGATTATATCTCGCTGGATGGCAATAACGGCCGCGTTTTCCTCGGAAAGATCAAGACAAAGGAAGTTGAATTGACCGGAAACTTTGGAAAGCTCATGGGTTGGGCAGACAAGCACAGGGTTCTGAAGGTAAGAACAAATGCGGATAATCCAAGAGACTCAAAAGTCGCGGTCAAATTTGGTGCTGAAGGGATTGGCCTTTGCAGAACGGAGCATATGTTCTTTGAAGAAGAGCGTATTCCGGTGGTCAGGCGCATGATCATATCCAAGACCTTTGAGGAACGAAAGGAAGCGCTTGAACATCTTCTGCCATTCCAGAAAGCTGACTTTATCGGTATCTTCGAGGCAATGGGCGAACGGCCGGTAACGATTCGCCTTCTGGATCCTCCGCTGCATGAATTCCTGCCTCACGAAGACAAGGACATAGAAGCGCTGGCAAAGGACATGAAGATATCAGCCTCTGAACTCAAATCCATTGTCAACGATTTAAAAGAGTTTAATCCAATGCTGGGACATCGTGGATGCCGTCTGGCGATCACTTATCCTGAAATCTATGAAATGCAAGTCAGGGCAATATTCGCAGCTGTGGCGGATGTCGTGAAGCGCCTGGGGTTGAAAGTCAAGCCAGAGGTTATGATTCCGCTTGTAGGTTTCGAAAAGGAGCTTGAGATACTTGACGCCCTTGTAAGAGCAACCGCTGACAAGGTTTTGGAGGAGCAAGGCATTCAGGTGGATTATAAGGTCGGCACTATGATTGAAGTCCCGCGGGCGGCACTGCTTGCAGATGACATTGCAAAACATGCGGAATTCTTTTCCTTTGGAACTAATGACTTGACGCAAATGACCCTTGGATTCTCCAGAGATGATGCCGGAAAATTCATGCCGGAGTATCGACATAAGGAAATCTTTGAAAAGGATCCGTTCCAAACCATTGATCAAAAAGGCGTCGGAAAGCTCATGAAGATGGCGATAGAGCTCGGCCGTCAGACTCGGCCGGAGATCAAGCTTGGCATTTGCGGTGAGCATGGCGGAGAACCGAAATCTGTTGAATTTTGCCACGAAATTGGCCTTGAGTATGTTTCCTGCTCGCCATATCGTGTTCCAATCGCCAAGCTGGCTGCTGCCCAGGCTGCCATTAAAGCTAAGAGCGGAGAAAGTAAAACAGGGATCAATCTTTAGAAAAGATTGGCTGGGTTTGGTGACCATCGGCTATAACTAAAAGAAAAGCGAGAGAGGGAGAAGGTGCCTTGGGAAGTCCGGTTTGACTTCATGGGTCCCATTCTGCCTCTCTTTTTTGACGATTAATTACAAATACTAAAAAAGTTTTTTGAAATAAAGGATTCTTGGGCTTCTTCAGCGAATAATAAGCGAGCGTCATAAATGGAGGTGAGGCTCATGTCCATTAGAGAACGGACAGAAGCGATTGAGCGGTTGGTGCTTTCTGAGCATGCCAAGCATGCTTCGGATTCCCTAGGGAGATTGGTTCCTGAAGAGCAGTGCGCTATAAGAACAGTTTATCAGCGTGACCGCGACAGGATCCTGCATTCTAAAGCGTTCAGACGCCTTAAACATAAGACACAAGTATTTCTGTCGCCCGAGGGGGATCATTATAGAACGCGTCTGACGCATACGCTGGATGTGTCACAGATCGCGCGCACCATAGCCAGGGCGCTTCGACTCAATGAAGACCTTACTGAAGCGATTGCCCTCGGCCACGATTTGGGACACACGCCCTTTGGTCACTGCGGTGAAATGGAACTGGACCAGATTCATCCTGGCGGTTTCGATCACAACGAGCAGAGTCTCAGGGTGGTGGATCTTTTGGAAATCAGGTCGGATGGAAGGCGGGGTCTGAATCTCACTCATGAAGTTCGAGATGGGATCCTCAGCCACAGCGGGGGGAAAAAACCACAGACACTTGAAGGGCACGCGGTATCGTTCAGCGACCGTATCGCCTACATCAATCACGATATTGACGACGCACTGCGGGCGGGGGTTCTGGAGCTCTCAGAACTGCCTGAGGTGTACCTGAAGACCCTGGGCAAGTCTCATAGTCAAAGGATCAATACGTTGATCGTAGATATCGTCAATCACAGCAGAGGTTCGGACCAGCTTTCGTTCAGTCCGGAAATTGCCGAGGCTTTTGTAGGGCTCAGGCAATTTATGTTTGATCATGTGTACCTCAATTTAGATGCCAAAAAAGAGGAAAAGAAAGCGCGCGTGGTGCTCAGAATGTTGTATGAGTATTATTGCGATCTGCCCTCAGAGATGCCTCGGGAATATTTCGAGCTTTATCAGAGGAAGGAAGGCATAGAAGCAGTGAAAGATTATGTTTCCGGCATGACGGATCGTTATGCGGTTCAACTGTATCAAAAACTTTTTGTTCCGGACTTTTGGACTTGACTCAATTTTGCAGGTCAAAATATAAAATTTATTATAAAATAAGATCTTATATGTCGGGATCTTTTCAGAACTGGAAAAACATTTTTTAAAACGAAAAAAAATTAAAGGAAATTGCCTTTAAACGTTGAATTCTTATTATCGTGAAAGGTAAGCGCATTATTATTTCAGGGCCTAAGGACTGTGTGTCCTGCAGCCGGATCAAGAATCATCCGGAACTTTATAAATATTGACAACAGGTCCTTACTCAGGATTTTTTCATTAGAAAAGTGGGTACAATATGTCTAAGTATACAAATGAAGTCGCTGAAGCACTTCTGGAACGCGTGGATATAGTCGATCTTGTGGGGCGCTATGTGCAGTTGAAACGGACCGGCAGAAACCATAAAGGGTTATGTCCGTTTCACAATGAGAAGACCCCAAGTTTTGTCGTCACTGAGGAAAAACATCGCTATCACTGTTTTGGCTGCGGTGCAGGCGGTGATGCAATTGCCTTCTACATGGCCATGGAAAACCTGGATTTTATTGATGCGGTTGAGGCTCTGGCCGAGCGCTATGGCTTGGATTTGGATCGATATAAAGTTCAGAATTCCGCTCAGGAGCAAGAAACGGCTACACTGAAAAAGGCCTTATATCAAGTTAACAGAGAAACTGCCATATTTTACTTGAGAAAGCTAAAGGAAGATCCTTCGGCACAGGCTTATTTGAAGAAGCGGGGTATTGAACCGCTGACCGCCAGACGGTTTGGGCTGGGTTTCGCACCAGATGCGTGGCAAGCCCTGACAGATTATATGGAGCCGCAGCAGCACCCCCTCTTATTGCAGGTCGGTTTGGTGGACCGGCGAAAAAACGGAAATGGCTATTATGACAAATTCCGGAATAGGCTGATTTTTCCTATCCAGGATCAGCGCCAAAATATCATTGGTTTTGGTGGTCGTGCTATTGGAGACGATATGCCAAAGTATCTCAATTCTCCAGAGTCGGTAATTTTCAGCAAAGGCACAGCATTTTACGGGATTCTTCAGGCAAAAGAAGCGCTTGGAAAACTGCGCAGTGTCATTGTGGTAGAGGGGTATATGGATGTCATAATGCTTCATCAAGCCGGGATCACCAATGCTGTCGCCACACTTGGCACGGCTTTGACAGAAGCACATGCCCGGGTCCTCGACCGCTACGTGGACGAAGTGACACTCTGTTTTGATGGGGATGAAGCCGGAAGAAAAGCCGCTCTCCGAGGCGTGGGCATTTTAAAGGATATGAAGGCGAAGTTAAGGGTACTGACGCTTCCGGTTGGCCAGGATCCAGATGATTTTGTCAGAAAAAACGGTGCCCAGGCTTTTCAAAAAATGGTTCAGGAAGCTGACCCTGCGACGACATTCTTAATTCAGGCAGCCAAGCACAGATATAACCTGAATGCACCTAATGAAAAACTGGAATATTTAAAAAATGTTGCAATGATCATAAGGGGACTCGACAGCGAGGTCGAAAAAAGTTATTATATAGATTACGTGGCAAAAGATCAGTCGTATGACTCAAATGCGATTTATAGGGAAGTTTACGGCTTTTCCAAAGCTCGACCTCAGTTTGAAGCCAAGAAACAGATTGAGAAAGTCGCTATTGATCCAACGCAATATAATGCAATTTTTGAACTGGAGAAAAAAATTCTTGAAATTGCTTTGAGAAACAAATCCGCATTTGACCTTATAGGTACAGATCTGGATTTGGATCAAATTGAGAATTCGGAAATAAAGGATCTAATCAAGCGCCTGGAGTTATATTACAGAGTCTATGACACTGTGGGACATGATGAGATCGTTGAGATGTTTGATCTGGAAACGGCCATACGACTGGACCAGGTGGCAAGAAACAGCATTGTGGGTGAAAATCTCACTCGCGAAGCCATGGTGACCAGGATCCATTATAAATTGGCGAAATTGGATGCTCAAATAGCAGAGCTCAGAGCTGAGAGAGAGAAACTTGAACAACCATCGGCTAACGCACTTAGCGAGTCGGAGGTCTCACATCTCAAACTCGTTTTGATCAGAAAGGAAATGGAATTGAAAAAGATGAAAACAGAAGCGGTCAAGGAAAGAGATTCCTTGAGAGGAGGGACGTCGATTGGCTAAGATAGATCCGCAGCATCTTGATACCGTCAAAGAGCTGGCGAATAAGGGGAAAGTGAAAGGCAATCTTACTTATTCAGAAATCGAAGACGGCTTATCGGAACTCGACATCGACAAGGATCAGATTGAAGATATTTATGACTCGTTGGCTTCCATGGGCATTGAGGTCATTGGCGAAAAGGATTTGCTGGATGATGAGCCGCTGATTGAAGAGGACGAGAACGCGGAAGAAGTTGAAGTTGATGTTGAGGATTTATCACTTCCTAAAGGCATCAGCATTGACGACCCGGTTCGAATGTATCTCAAGGAAATTGGAAAAGTGCCGCTTTTGTCTGGAGACGAAGAGATTGAACTGGCAAAACGCATGGAGGAAGGCGACGAAGAGGCGAAGAAAAAGCTATGCGAAGCAAACCTCAGACTGGTTGTCAGCATTGCCAAGCGTTATGTTGGGCGGGGTATGTTGTTCCTCGATCTGATTCAGGAAGGCAATCTGGGACTGATCAAAGCAGTTGAGAAGTTTGACTGGAGAAAAGGTTATAAGTTCTCCACGTACGCCACATGGTGGATTCGTCAGGCAATTACCCGTGCCATTGCGGATCAGGCTAGAACCATCCGGATTCCGGTGCATATGGTGGAGACCATCAACAAACTCATCAGAGTGTCCAGGCAGCTTCTTCAGGATCTCGGACGGGATCCTAAGCCGGAGGAAATTGCAGCTGAAATGGACATGAGTGTTGAAAAGGTCAGAGAAATTTTGAAGATCGCACAAGAGCCAGTGTCGCTGGAGACGCCTATTGGTGAAGAGGAAGACAGCCATTTGGGAGATTTCATTCCTGACAATGATGCACCTGCGCCTGCTGATGCAGCGGCATTTTCTATGCTTAAAGAGCAGCTTATGGAGGTTCTTGAGACCTTGACACCAAGGGAACAAAAGGTGCTGAAACTCAGATTCGGGCTTGAGGACGGCCGCGCCCGAACTCTTGAAGAAGTGGGTAAACAGTTTGACGTCACCAGAGAACGAATTCGTCAGATTGAAGCTAAAGCTCTGAGAAAACTGAAGCACCCTAGCCGCAGCAAAAAACTCAAGGATTACTTGGAGTAAATCTGCAGCGGTTATCATTGGTTGGCTTTATAAAGTTGTCATGAATTTGAAAAACCGGGAGAGACCTGGTTCTGTGAAAGGAAATTGGTGCAGCATAAGCCTTATCCGGCTTACTTGTGACGCCAATTTCCTTTCGTCGATTAGAGGAGGCCAGAATTGTGAAACCAAGATTGACCCCAAGACTTCGGACAGTTGCCGCTATGGTCCCTCAAGAGTCTAGAGTGGCGGACATAGGCAGCGACCATGCCTATGTACCGGTAGAGCTTATTCGGTCAGGGCGTGCCGTCAAGGTCATAGCCAGTGATGTTCACGTGGGTCCGGTTGAGAATGCAAAAAGTGTTGTCGCAGCAGCGAACCTGGAAAATGTGATCGAGGTTCGACTGGGCTCCGGTTTTGACGTCTATGAGATGGGAGAGATCGATTCTGCGGTTTTGGCAGGCATGGGGGGATTCTTAATCCGCGACCTGATTATTGAGGCGCTGCCGCTGGTGCAGTCACTGAAATGTTTAGTGCTTCAGCCTATGGTCGCAATTCGGGAGCTGAGGGTGTGGCTGCTCCAAAATGGATTCGAAATCCTGGATGAGCAAGTTGCTCAGGAAGGTCAAAAATTTTACGAGATTTTTTCGGTCCAGTATACAGGACGATGCCTCGAAACCGTAGAATTTAAAACCGCAGAAATGGGACAGCGAATGATCAGGGCTGAAGATGAAATTTCCATGAACTATCTCGCCCATAGAATACAAAAGACGGAAAATATTATCCGTGCTCTGGCGCAGGCCAAAGATTCTGAGGCGACTGAGCGTCACGCCTTTGAAGCGCGTCTTAAGTTGTTGAAGGAGGCACAGACATGCTTGTCAACTCCAAGAAAATAGTCAAGCTTATTGAAGATCGTTATCCACCTTCGCTGGCAGCAGCCTGGGATAATGTTGGTTTCCAGGTGGGCAATCCAAACAGCGCCGTCAATAAAATATTGGTTGCGCTGGAGGTTACCCCTGCTGTGGTTCAAGAAGCCATAGATGTCAATGCAGATTTGATAGTATGCCACCATCCGCTTATTTTTGAACCGCTGAAGCGACTAACGGAGAGCAATCCCATTGAGGCCATGATCAGAAAACTGACCGCTGCCAGAATTGGCGTCTACGTCGCCCATACAAACGCAGATGCAGCGCCTGGCGGCTCTGTGGACGCGCTGCTTGAGTCCCTTGGGCTGGAACGCGTTGAAACCATGGGGGACGTCTTCAGCGAATCCTTGTTTAAACTGGCGGTATACGTACCTGTGACCCACGCTGAAATTGTGTCTAAGGCTATGTTTGAAAGCGGCGCAGGCCGTCTCGGTTCTTATTCGGAGTGCAGCTTCAGCACTCCAGGAACAGGGACTTTTTTGCCGATGGAAGGCGCTCAGCCCGCCATAGGCTCTGTAGGTCTTCGCGAACGCGTCGATGAAACCAAGATCGAAGTCCTGGTCCGTCAGGATCAAGTCAGAGAAACACTAAAAGTGTTGTTGGACGCACATCCTTATGAGGTGCCAGCTTATGATTTGTGGCCGTTGAAGGCGCCGGAAGAAATCTATGGTTTTGGTGCCGTAGCGGTGGCCTCATCTGATACCGGTCAGAATCTTAATTTGGCACAGTGGGCGTCTAAGGTCAAAGGCGCTTTGAACGCCCCGGGGACACGCATGGTTGGAGCGCCGGAAGCTCTGGTTCACCGCATCGCAGTGGTGCCTGGAGCGGGGGCGTCTTTTTACAGGGAAGCTGCAGCGGCAGGCTGTGATCTGCTTATTACGGGAGATGTGAAGTATCATGATGCACAAGGTGCCTTAGCGCTTGGCGTTCATCTGATCGACGCAGGGCATTGTGAGACTGAGCTGCCGTTTATCAGCCGCATGGCAGCCCGGTTAAAGGATGACATGGAGCAAAAGGGGTATGAAGCCAGGGTGGTAGTCTCTGAAACGCGTATTAATCCTTTTTCCATTGCTTTTTAGTTTAATACAGCCTATAATAGACAAGTGAGTAAACCAGACAATCGCGTGCGAAAGTACGAGGAAAGTCCGAGCTCCATAGAGCAGGGTGCTGGGTAATCCCCAGTGGAGGCGACTCCAAGGAAAGTGCAA
>Ga0302240_1001275_pt1 | contig 20761 bp, 12 predicted proteins | sample AAG_UR_His_MG_FD_193538 | JGI IMG/M metagenome (GOLD analysis project Ga0302240, IMG submission 193538) | Enriched activated sludge microbial communities from anaerobic digester in WTTP, New Holstein, Wisconsin, United States - AAG_UR_His | ecosystem: Engineered > Bioreactor > Anaerobic >... | reverse complement strand
TTTCCTCCAGCATAAACTCTTTACATGCTCTGACACAACGACCACAGAGAATACAGGCAGCAGGGTTATCATCAGTTACGGAACTCTTAAATCTGCTTTCTGTTACTCCCAGTCTTTTTGCTATCTTCTGAATTATGGGAACCTCTGGCCATCGGCCAAGGTACATTTCTATAAGTAATTTTCTATGTTCCTTAACCCTTTTTGAATCAGTAAAAACCCTGATTTCATCCCTGATGGGATAATTACAGGCTGTAACAAATTTCCTGCGACCTTTTATTTCTATTTCACAGGTACAAAGACGGCAATTACCGTCAGGAGTCAGATCTTTATGGTAACATAATGTGGGAATACCAAAACCTGCCTTTTTAACAGCATCTAACAGATATGTATCTTTATTTACTTTAACTATTTTATCATTTATTGAAATTTGAATCTTTTCGGCCATGTTTATCCTCCTTTAAATTCTTTCCACGGCATCAACCGGGCAGACATCATAACATATACCACATTTTATACATTTAATCTTATCAAGGACATGAACCTTTTTATTTTCACCTGTTATTGCATTAACAGGACACTTTTTAGCACACATAGTACATCCGATACACTTATCCTCAAGTATACTGTATGAAATAAGAGCTTTACATACACCGGCAGGACATTTTTTTTCTCTTATATGTTTTTCGTATTCATCCCGGAAATAACGAATTGTAGATAACACAGGATTGGGAGAAGTAGCCCCAAGCTGACAGAAACTTGTTTCCTGAATAGTTTCAGATAATTCTTCCAGGAATTTCATATCCTCCTCTTTCCCTTCTCCATTACATATTCCTGTAAGAATGTTATTCAGAGCATAAAGACCTTCACGACAGGGAGTACATTTTCCGCAGGACTCATCCTTGAGGAAATTGACAAAATAACGGGCTACATCAACCATACAGGCTGTTTCATCCATTACAACCATATTGCCTGAACCCATTATAGTACCTGCTTCTGTAAGAGTATCAAAATCCACCTTTATATCCAGTAAACTTTCAGGGATACATCCTCCTGAAGGGCCTCCTATCTGCACTGCTTTAAATTTTTTTCCTCCAGGAATACCTCCTCCTATGTCATAAATAATTTCTCTCAGGGTAGTGCCCATAGGTACTTCTGCAAGACCTGTATTATTTAGCTTCCCTGTAAGAGAAAAAATCTTTGTTCCTGAAGAACCTTTAAGAGGATTATCACTTATATCACCTGTTCCTATAGAGGCAAACCATTTTGCGCCTTTTTCAATAATCACAGGTATATTCGCCCATGTTTCCACATTATTAAGCAATGCAGGTTTATCCCGGAAACCTCGTTCCACATTATGTATATACTTGGACTTTGGTTCTGCAACACGGCCTGACATAGAAGCCATAAGAGCAGAAGATTCTCCACACACAAAAGCACCTGCACTTAAGTGTATGTTAATATCAAATTTAAAGTTTTTGTTTAATATATTATCACCTAAAAATCCATATTTTCTTGCCTGGGCAAGTGCTTTCTCCAGTCTTTTTATAGCAAAGGCAAATTCTTTACGGATATATATAAAACCTTCCTGTGCACCTGTAGCAAAAGCACCTATCATCATACCTTCAATAACCGAATGGGGATCTGTTTCAATAACAGTTCTATCCAGCCCATTACATATGACGGTAGGAGTTTCTTTTTTCTCAATAGCTGCTTTACGACATAATTGCCATTTTACTCCTGTAGGGAATCCGCCGCCTCCACGGCCTCTTATACCTGAGGCGATTATTTCATTTATAACTCCTTCAGGATTATTTTCTTCCAGAATTTTGCGAATTTCTCTATAACCACCACGGGATATATAATGTTCTATGTTTTCAGGATCTATAAGACCTTTGTTACGAAGGGCAATAAGTTTCTGTTTCGTAAAGAATTTTATATCTTCTATCTTCTCATTGATTTCACCACTTACAGGGTCTCTGTACATGAGTCTTTCCACAGGTTTTCCATTAATAAGATGTTCTTCTACAATTTCCTTTACATCTTCTTCTTTAACCTTCTGATAAAATATACCTTCAGGCTGAACTACTATTATGGGACCTGCGGCACAAAAACCATAACATCCTGTAGGCACTATAAGATAATCCTTCTCAAGGCCCTTTGCCTTTATTTCTTCAGAAAGTTTATCCCGGACATTAAAACTTTTTACAGTAACACATCCCGTGCCTGTACATATCATAAGCATCTCTTTATACTGTTTAAATTCTTCCTGAACTTTTTGTTCTATTGTTTCTAAATGTGTCATATTATTTACCACGCCTCTCAGAAATAATTTTAGAAACATCTTTTAGCCGGACATTTCCTATAATTTCTTCTCCAATTTTTATAACAGGGGCAATAGAGCAATAACCAAGACAAGGAACAGCTTCGAGAGTAAATTTCTCATCAGAAGTTGTTTCTCCGTTTTTAATACCAAGTTCTTTTTCTAGAGTTTCAAGTAACTTCGACGCTCCCTTTACATGACAGGCTGTTCCAAAACAGACCTGAATGACCTTTTCACCCGCTGGCTTAAGGGTAAAATCTTTATAGAAGGTAGCAATATGATAAAGCTGTCCCTTCGACATTCCTGTTTTTTTACATATTTCATCAATGGCAGTCTTTGAAATATAACGCTCCATCTTCTGTATATCCTGCATCATTTCCAGTATATACTCAGGATTACTATTCCATTTGTCAATGATTTTACAGATTCTCTCTCTATCTGTTTTACAGTGAGATGTGCATATATTATCTGTGAAAGTCTTTGCCATTTTACTTTCTACAACTCTCCATGCAGGATTAAGAGGAAGACTTTTTACTACAAGGGCTTTCATTTTTTTATTTCGAAATACTGTGCCAATACCGCCTCTTCCTGCCTGTTTCATACGGGCAATACCACGTCGCCAATCCCAGAAGGAAAAATTCAATATTCCCATACGGGCATATTCTGCTGCTCTTCCTGATGAAACAACTGCGATATTTCTCATATCCAGCTCATTATCTGCATACATAGAAGTCAATTCTTCTGAAATCACATGGGAATCGTTACTTTCAAGAGGTGCTTTTTCAATTGAAATTTTATTATTTACTCCGTCTATGACTATAATAATATAATCATCTGCTTTACCGACTATACAGAGGGCATCAAAACCAAGGAACTTAAAATAAGGGCCGAAATATCCACCTACATTGCAGTCCATAACAGAATCTGTAAGGGGTGATATGGTTGTAACCAGCGTTTTACCAGAACCGGGGAAAGATATGGTTCCCCCCAGGGGTCCTCCTGAAAAACATATGGGATTTTCAGGACTATCCCATTTAGTATTTCTATTAATTTCCTTAAACATAAGCCACAGATCAAAACCTCTCCCTCCGGTCCACAGATTTTTCATTTCCTCTGTGACAGGAAGAAACTCTACAGTATTTTTTGTAATGTCAATCCTTAGTACCCTGTTAGCATAACCTCTTTGAAGTTCCCGGGTTTCAAAACTCATTTCTTTAAGAACTTCACGGGCATCCCGCAATTTTACTATATGGTCAGTTACCATTTATATCTTCCTTTCTAATGGATGAATGGGTGAAAGGTGAGACGATAATATATATAGTACTTAAAGTATATGTACCCTTCTTTTCACTTTTCACTTTTCACTTCTTTTCACTTTTCACTTCTCACTATATCTATTCGAGAATAATATTATTTTTCCTTTAAAAGAGTTTATCTTCCATGAGGGAAAAACATTACCATTACTAATCAAAACATAGGAAGTACATATTTTAAAATATCTTATACCAATCTACCATCAAACGTAGTAAAACAGCCTTAAGGCTACGGAAAAACGAAGTTCTCCGAAGGACAAAAAGATGGCGTATTTAAAGGAAGTTTTAAGTTAATTTCATGACGAAATTTAAAGGATATTGCCTCAGGTAAAGAAGTATAAGCATTCATATTTTTTTGGAGTAGCCTCAAGGCTGTTTTATTAGTACAATTGATGAATAATTGGTATTACACCATATAAAATAAGGCTTTCTAACCTTTCACGTCTCACGTCAGTATTCGGCAGGATTTTTATAGAAATTCAAAGAATATAATACCTGGAGAGGTTTGAATTAAATGACAAATTCAATATTGGATAAATATAAAATCTTAAAAACTATTCCATCGGGAGAAAAAACATCTTTCTATCTGGTAGAAGATAGTGCTACAAAGATACAACTTCTATTCAAACAGATAAAAATAGACAATCCAGGTGAATATTATAAAACAATCATAAATGAATTCAAAGAAAAACGTGAACAATCCAGAAAGATGGATTTTAAAACCAGATATCCCAATATACTGGACTTTTTTATAGATGATGAATACTTCTATATGGTTCTGGAATATAAAAATGAAAAAACATTAAAATTAGCCACATCCTATCCTTCTATTGGTAAAATCCTGAATAACCGTTATGTAGTAGTCAATGGAATTGCTGCCGGAGGATTTGGCGTGGTATACCTGAGTCGGGATCTAAACCTTCCCGGTAAATACTGGGCCCTTAAAGAAATGCACCAGAAAGCTGACATTCCTGATGAGGTTATAGAGAGAAGTTTCAGACTTGAGGCAGAAATGCTTTCCACTCTGGAACATCCGAATATACCGGGAATATCTGACTTTTTTATTGAAGGGAAAAAATTATACCTTGTAATGGATTATATTCATGGTGAAACAATTGCTAAAATGATTAAAAATTTAAAAGGATCTGAGTATTTTCCGGAAGATACCATTATCACCTGGGCTTTAAGTATATGTAAAGTTTTAGAATATCTCCATAATCGCCCTGCACCCATAATCTTTAGAGACTTAAAACCGGATAATATTATGATCACTTCCGGGGGAGAACTGAAATTAATCGATTTCGGAATAGCAAAACTTTTTCAGGGTTCTAAGGGTCAGGTAACTCAGTATGCTCTCCTTACAGGAGGATATGCTCCTCCCGAGCAATGGCTCGGAAAAGCCGAACCCAAAAGTGATATATATGCTCTGGGAGCAACAGTTTTTCATATAGTTACGAGAACTCACCCCAGGGATTTCATACCTTATTTTCCTCCCGTAGAAGAGCTAAATCCTTCCACATCACACCACTTAAGTAAAATTATATCCAGAGCACTTGAATTTAAACCGAAAGAGCGATATCAGTCAATCCAGGAAATAAAGAATGATTTACTTAAGTTACAATCAATTAAAAAATCCACCCATCATATATCCAGAGCTAAAGAATATGAAAATCAAGGAGATTTCTTTAATGCTAACTTTGAATATATGAAAGCCATGGAATTCGATGAGAAAAACCATGAAATCTTTATAGCTACTGCCAGGTGTTTTGAAAAACTCGGTTTTTATGATAGAGCTTCTGAGATGTATTTTAAAGTACTAAAACTGGATATACCAGAGCAGATAAAAAATGAAATACTGGAAAGACAAAAAAGACTTCCTTCAAAAGAAGAATATGACGATGAACTCACAATAATCAGACCTGAAATGCCGGCGGTTAATAAAGAGAAAGATATAAAGCTGCCAGAAAGCCTGAAAGATACTGAAGATAAAAAAAATGAATTCCCTGTAAAAGACAAAATCAAATCAATTCAGGACATAAGAAATGAATTTTTAAAGATACACGGTAGTAAAAAAGTTCAGGATCATATATATACAGGTAAAGAATATGAGAATAAAGGCGATTATTTAAATGCGAAACTGGAATATATAAAAGCTATGGAATTGGATAAAGAAAATTACGAGATTCTCATGTTCATGGCCAGATGTTGCGAAAAAACAGGACTTGAGGATAAGGCCCTTGAGTATTATAATAATGCAGCAAAGTTAAATATATCAGAAAAATTAAAAAGTGAAATTACGTCACATATGGAATTATTAAAGAAAAAATCTGAATTAAAGCTACAGGAAGAAGATAAAAAAGGAATACCTCTTCAGAAAGATACTGGTAGTCCTGAAAAAAAAGCTGTCTCACCCATAAAAGATAAAACCATGCCTGTAGCAGAACCAGGGATTTTAAGAGATAAAACTATGGCTGTAGCAGAACCAGGGATTTTAAGAGAAGAAAAAAGCTATAAAAAAACTATTATTTCACCTGGAAAATATAAAAGTTCTCAGGTAATTCCGATTCCCATCAGTACGGAAGATCATACCATAGTTTCTTCCAGGACTATTCCTGCAGTGCTTTCCACTGAGTGGGGTGAACTCATATATAACAGAGAGGGGAAAGGGAAAGTAATTTTCCCACTTAATAAAGATTGCATTAAAATAGGCAGGGCAAAAAGAAATGATCTCTGCCTTGATTATGATTTTCAGGTATCTTCAATACATGCACAGATTACATTACAGGACAGAAGATATTATATTGAAGATCTAAGAAGTAGTAATAAAACATATGTTAATGGCAGCAGGATAGATTTCAGAACTGAATTATACACAAATGATGAAATAAAGATTGGGAATGTAAAATTTACCTTTAAAGGGATTCCGGCAAGAGATACAATTGATAAGGCTATACCTTATGTGCCACAGGAAGGAAAAGAATTGATATATGAGAGAGAGGGAAAAAAGAAAGTCACTTTCTCTCTTAACAAAGATTATATTAAAATAGGAAGAGCCCCGGGGAATGATCTGTGTCTTGATTACGATATGCAGACATCTTCAATACATGCTCAGATTAGAAGAAAGAATAACAGATATTATATTGAAGATCTTGGAAGCACAAATAAAACTTATGTAAACGGAATAAAAATAGATATTATGACTGAATTAAACACAGGTGACGAAATAAAAATTGGTACAACAAAGTTTATAGTGAATTAAGGAGCATCAGGCTAAATGTCTGTATTATGTAGCAAATGTAGCCAGGAGAATGAAGACAGTCTTATTACCTGCACGGTCTGTGGCAGTAAACTGAGGCCAGAACATGAACCTGTGCAGGCAGGAGTAATTCTTGAGGGCCGCTATAAAATAATTAGCCTCATAAAAGCAGGAGGTATGGGAGCAGTATATAAAGCATTGGATATGAAACTGTACAGATTCTGGGCTATAAAAGAACTTCTTCATACTTATGGGACAGAAGAAGAACAGGAAAGAGCAAGAAACTGGTTTAACAGAGAAGCAAAAATACTTTCCAGACTTGATCATTCCAATCTTCCTGTAGTTTCTGATTATTTTATAAATAATAACAAATATTATATAGTTATGAGTTTTATAGAAGGAGAAGATTTGAAAAAAATCTTAAAAAGAGAAGGCAACCCCGGCCTTCCTCAAAGTAAAGTCCTACTATGGGCAAAAGAAATTCTCCAGTTACTGGATTATCTTCACAGTGAAAATCCACCGATAATATATAGAGATCTGAAACCTGACAACATTATGCTACATAAAGACGGAAGAGTAATGCTGGTAGATTTCGGTATAGCAAGGATAATAAATGAAGCAGATAGTACGGAAAAAACTATCATAGGAACAAATGGTTATGCTCCTCTGGAACAATGTCAGGGTAAGGTGGAAAAGAGATCTGACATATATGCTCTGGGAGCTACAATACATCATCTCCTTACGGGAATAGTTCCTATACCTTTCAGATTTGAACCTTTAAGAAAGGTTATTACTTCCGTATCCCCCGAACTTGAAGAGGCAGTTATGAAATCCCTTCAGGAGAATCCTGATGAAAGATTTCAGAGCGCGAAAGAAATGCTCCAGGCTCTGGAAGGAATAAAAATAAAATCTGAGGAAAGAGAAATAAAAATAGATTCTTCAAGTCCGGATATTGATACCGAAAATAGTAAAAAAATCGGCCAGACCTTTTTTCTAAATCCAGATCTGATTTTAATACCCAGAGGAGTATTTTTTATGGGAAATAATAATTATCCCGAAGAAAGACCTATCCATAAGGTACAGGTAAATCCATTTTATATGAATAAACATCCTGTAACAAATAAAGAATTCTGTAAATTCTTAAATTCTCAGGGAAATCAGAATGAAGGTGGTTCTTCATGGATAAATATAAGTGTCAATCAATACTGTGGTATAGTAAAGAGTTTCTGGGGTTTTAAAGTCAAAGGAGGTTATGAGAACAGACCTGTTGTAAATGTAACCTGGTACGGTGCCGTGGCATATTGTAACTGGCTGAGTCTTGAAGATAGTCTTATACTATGTTATGGGTCAAAGGATAATAGAGGAAGTGAACCCTCTTTATGGCGAAAAAAATTTGGATACAGACTCCCTACGGAAGCCGAATGGGAATATGCCTGCAGGGGAAATACGGAAACCATGTATTACTGGGGAGATGAAATGAATGATGATTATTGCTGGTATACGCTTAATTCAAAAGGCAATCATCATGATGTGGGTCTTAAAAAACCAAATCCTTTCGGTCTTTTTGATATAATTGGAAATGTATGGGAATGGTGCAGTGACTGGTATAGCAGTTATCCTGATGATACAGTGGCAAATCCATCCGGTCCTCTTGCCGGAACAACCAAAATTATCCGCGGTGGTTCCTGGAACAGTAAAGCCTCTGATTGTAAAACTACAAAAAGGGATTCCTCTCTTCCTGATAGCTGTAATATCTTCCTGGGTTTTCGTATTGTAAAAACGAGATAATCATTCTACCGTATGATGCCATTCATCCATATATTTAAGAACTCTGAAAATCAATCTTCTGCAGATGGAAGCCAGGGAACCTATAAGTAAGCCGGCTATAATCATAAAAAAACTTCTTATACCATGGACAAAAGGAGAAGTAGCATATTTTAAAAAATAAGAGTCAGGCATAGTAAGGTGGAGCATTTTATCTCTCATAAGAAGATAAGAAATAAAATACCCCGTAGCAGATAAAATTCCTGCAAAATATGATAACTTACTATCGAACATAAAGCCACTCATTATTATAGTAATAAAATAAACATAGGCAACGGGACTGATAAGATAAATTGACATAAAATTCTCCATAGTAAAGTAACCGTATATAAATATTAAAGTGGGGAAAAAAGCAGCAAGAAGAATAATAAAATACTGAAGTTTTTTAGTAATTCTTCCTTTTCTGGAAAGTTGAAAAAGAAAGATTGCCAGAAAACCTCCTGTAAGAGGGAAAAGAGAAGGAATCCATAAATTAATCCATGAATAAACCAGACTGCTAATAATCATAACTATACCACTCATAAAACCGAAGATCATAGCAATAAAGGCCCCTTTTGAGAGAGCTGAATTTATCTCATTCTGCAGGTAATTTGATATGGTATCTTCATCAAGATTCTGCATATAATCTCCCTTTAACCGCCATGATATATATGAATGGCTTTAACATCTGCCTCATCAGGAACATAGAAAATATCATAATCATCTTCAAGAACCAGTTCATCATTGACTGATGTTACTATAAGGGAAAAATCATAACCCATAATATTAAATATCTCTGTTACGGTCATACCTTCATGCCAGTCAATTTTATTACCATTTACTGTTATCATAAAATTCACTCCTTTAGGAAGATGCGTGATAATCCGGGTGAACGCAAGGTTCGCCCCCAGGTCTCACTTCTCGTCAGGGGCGAACACAGAGATTCGTCCCTGCACCATAATCACTTGCGTTTCACTTTTCACTTTATAAACTTATGTATCGCCTTAAACTCTTTCGTGCCGGCCTCTTTAAGCAACTGAAAAATAGCTATTTCCGTTGAAGATATGACTATGCCGGCATCTCTCATCAACTTTAAACCTGTCTCCCAGTTAGATTTTGATCTGGAAGAAACAGCATCACGGAGAACGTGAACATCATAACCTGCTTCTATACAGTCAAGGGCAGTCTGTAAAACACATACATGAGTTTCTATACCGACAAGTAGAAGAGTTTTTCTTTTACATCTTTCCAGTTCCTCAAGAAAAGTTTTTTCTCTATAACAGCTAAAGGTCACTTTAATTACTGGTTTATATTCAGGAAGTACTTCAATTATTCCTTTTTCTGTATGCCCTATACCTTCAGGATATTGTTCTGTAAGTATTATGGGGAGGTCCAGAATTTTAAAGCTTTCTATAAGAGTCTTTATATTACCTGAAACATCCATGGCATATTTCATTTTAGATGTTAATTTTTCCTGAAAATCAATAACAATTAATACAGTATTTTCTCTGTCTAAAAAGAATTTGTTTGACATAAGTTATAACTCCTTAATATCAATATTTTATTAAATTAATAATTCGTAATAAAAACTTTCTTTCCTTTAAATTTCCGGCTAATTGAATCCCTTGTAATACTGATAATTCTATGATATTATAATATATTACAAAACAAAGTTAAAGAGCGAGATTTTGTGTAGTGAGAGGAAAAAACTTATGACTGAATACAATACTAAAAAAATAGAAGAAAAATGGAAGAAGAAATGGGAAGAATGGAAATTATATGAAGTAGATGTAGAAAAAATAGAGGAAGATAAGAAATGCTACTGCCTGGTAATGTTCAGTTACCCCTCAGGGGATAAGCTTCATGTAGGACACTGGTTTAATTTTGGCCCTACCGATACATGGGCCCGTTTCAAAAAAATGCAGGGTTATCAGGTATTTGAACCCATGGGGTTTGACGCCTTCGGTCTTCCTGCAGAAAATTATGCGGTTAAAACGAAAGTACATCCACGTATATCAACTATAAATAATATTGAATTTATGAGAAAACAACTCCGGGAAATAGGGGCTATGTACGACTGGCGATACGAAGTCGTCACATGTGAACCGGAATATTATAAATGGACTCAATGGGTCTTCCTGCAGCTCTATAAAAGAGGGCTTGCCTATAAAGCCGAGGCACCTGTCAACTGGTGCCCTGAGTGTAATACAGTACTTGCAAATGAACAGGTTCAGGATGGTAACTGTGATAGATGTCATACTGAAGTTACAAAGAAAAGTCTCAACCAGTGGTTCTTCAGGATAACCGGATATGCTGAAAAACTCCTGGAAGGGTTGCAACATATAGACTGGCCGGAAAAAACTAAAATTATGCAGACCAACTGGATAGGAAGATCTGAAGGGACAGAAGTTTATTTTAATATAGCTGAAAGTAATAAAACCTTCACTGTATTCACTACCAGACCGGATACACTCTATGGAGCCACCTATGTAGTTTTTGCTCCTGAACATCCTCTTGTATCAGAAATAACAACAGTTGACAGAAAGGAAGAAGTTAAAAAATACATAGAAAATACACTTAAGATAAAAGAAATAGACAGAACATCTACAATTAAAGAGAAGACCGGTGTTTTTACAGGAGCTTATGCAATAAATCCGATAAATGGTGAGAAAATACCTGTCTGGATTGCAGATTATGTTCTATATAGTTATGGAACAGGAGCAGTTATGGCAGTTCCGGCTCATGATGAAAGAGATTTTGAGTTTGCAAAAAAATATAACTTACCCGTGAGAGAAGTTATTCTAAAACCAGGTAAAAATAAAGAAACACCTCTGGAAAAACCTTATGCAGACGCAGGTATTATGGTAAATTCAGCTCACTTCAACGGGTTATCTTCAGATAGAGGAATAGATAAAATAACTAAAGAACTTGAGGAAAAAGCCAAAGGAAAACCAAAAATAAATTACAGATTGAGAGACTGGTTGATTTCAAGACAGAGATACTGGGGGGCTCCCATACCAGTAATTTACTGTCCTGATTGCGGAGAAGTACCTGTACCGGAAGAAGAATTACCGGTTTTACTTCCAGATAATGTTGACTTCAGCCCCACAGGCGAATCTCCTCTAAAAAAATGTAAAGAATTCCTGAATACCACCTGTCCAAAATGCAGAAAAGGAGCTACCCGGGAAGTGGATACTATGGATACTTTTGTCTGTTCTTCCTGGTATTTCCTCAGATATCCCTGCGCTCAGAACAGTCGGGTTCCTTTTGAAAAAGAACTTATTAATAAGATGTTACCTGTAGATAAATATGTAGGAGGTCCTGAACATACCTGTATGCATTTACTTTATGCCAGATTTATTACAATGGCTCTCCACGATATGGGCTATATAAACTTTACTGAACCCTTCAGCAGTCTGACTCATCAGGGTATGATACTGGGACCCGATCATTTCAGAATGTCTAAATCAAGAGGAAATGTAATAAGTCCGGAAAGCTATATTGAAAAATACGGCAGTGATATTTTTAGATGCTATCTTATGTTTGGTTTTGCCTATACAGAAGGCGGAGCATGGGAAGATGCAGCTATTGTTGCAATAGACCGGTTCCTTAAAAGATTCTGGAAAATAGTAAATAATTATACAGAACTTTTCCAGAAGGATGAAGAAAAAAGAGAATTAACAGAAGAAGACAAAAACTTAAACAGAGTAAGACATAATTCTATTAAGGGTATAACTTATGATATAGAACGTTTTCAATTTAATACATCCATAAGCCGCATAATGGAACTTGTAAATGAACTTTATAAATACTCTGAAATTCCGCAAGAAAAACAAAATAATGGACTTATTAAGGAGATAATAGAGGATCTTATAAGATTATTTGCACCTATGGCTCCTCATTTTACAGAAGAATTATGGGAAAAAACAGGACATAAAAAAAGTATTTTCCTTGAAACCTGGCCAACATATGACCCACTTGCTCTGGCCAGGGAAATGATTAATATTGCTGTTCAGATTAACGGTAAATTAAGAGCTCAAATGGAAATACCTGTGTCAATAACAGATAAGGAACTTCAAGCAGAAGTATTAAAGTACGGGCGAATCCCAAAATTACTGGAAGGGAAAAATATAAAGAAAATTATTATTGTAAAGAGAAAACTTGTAAATATAGTTGTTACCTGATATGAATCAAACCAGAACCTTCTATGACAGAATTGAATATTTATTCCCTTATCCTATCTCTTCCTGCCTGATGAAAGTCAGACAAAGAAGCAAATCACTTGATAGTTTTAATAAATTTATTCCTCTTTTCGAAATAATTATTAAATACTGTACCATTATATCATTATGTGATTACTATGGAACTAAAAAAAATAACAGTGAAACTGACAACCTCATATGGGATTTTCTACAGGACCAGCATGACCTATCTTCATGGTTTGAAATATTAAAACATATTTTGAGAACTTATAAACAGAGAAAAGAAGAATTCTTTCTTCCTGAACTCCTTAATTTTATGTTTGATGATGCAGGTAATCCGACAGAAAATTATGAAAAACTTGAAGAGGTTATAAGAATAGTTAATAAGTTTGATAGTAAAGGTTATGAAGCAGAAAAACAGTCCACCTTTTACTTTGAAAAACTGGAGATTTTATTAATAGAGTTACTTGAAGAGCTTTCTTTTCTTCAGGAATATCCTCTCATAAAACCAATAGTTATTACACCTTATGGTGATAATTTTGTAATGAATGCCTATAGATGTATGGGAAGTAATACCAATTTTAAAGATGATCGTATAAATTGTTCATCTCTATTTAGCTTACAGAAAATTCATCTCCTGAGACCTAAAAAAAAAGAAGTCCTGGAACTTTATCCATTGTTCCTTTCCCATACATGTGCGGAATGTAGACGAACTCATTTATTTATCTTTGATCATATTCTATATGACACCATAAATTATATTTACCCTCTTGAAAATCACAGACTTTCTTCCCCTGATTTTAAAAAAGACGTGGAACAATTTCTAAACAGGAAACTCTTACTTCGTAAAAAGATTGATTATTCTGATATCTGGAAAGATATGAGTTATTATAAAGAAAAAAACCTTGGAGGAAAATATAAACTCCTTGAACTGGTTGGAAGCGGAGGTATGGGTGATGTTTATAAAGCGCTTCAAACCAATCTGGGAGCAATAAGGGCACTAAAAATATTACCCAAAAACCTTTCCAGTAATATTAAATATATAAGAAGATTTGAAAGAGAAGCCAGATTGGCTGGAAGATTAGAGCATGAAAATATTGTAAGAGTTATAGATGTAGAGGAAACTGATACTGAACGTTTTATAGTAATGGAGTACATTGAAGGTAGAACCTTAAGAGATATTCTTATTGAAAAGGTATGTCTCCCTGAAGAACAGGTTATTAATCTGGCTATTTCCATAGCTTCAGGATTGTGCTGGATTCATCAGAATGACATTATACATAGAGATATAAAACCGGAAAATATAATGATAGATATAAATAATAAAGTTAAAATAACAGATTTTGGCATATCCAAAGCTACAGGTTCTACAAGATTTACAGCTGTAGGTGTGCCCATAGGAACAGCTCAGTATCTTTCTCCTGAACAGGCAGGAGGCCCGGGGGAAGTAAGCTTTTATTCTGACATCTACTCACTTGGTGTAGTAATTTATGAAATGTTAACAGGTACTTTCCCTTATGAATTTAAAGATGACAATCCTATTTCAATTGCTATCTGTGTAATCAGTTCACCTGTAATACCAATCAAAGACAAATTACCTCAAATATCACAGGATATGGAATCTATAGTAATGAAATGCCTGGAAAAAGATCCTGTAAATCGATACAAGAATGCTTCTGAACTTATGGAAGATATGCAAAAACTTATAGAAAAAAGAAAAAAGGCAGATATTACTAACAAATTAATCACTAAAGGAAAAACAGAAAATTCCAGACCTTTCCTGGAAGGTCTCAGATGGAGTTCTGCACCTGTCCAGAGGAGAACGGATTTCTCCGGGGAAGAAAAGATATCAATAGATGAAGCCAAACGTATAGCTGAAGAAATCGAAGATAAATTCAAAGATATGGTTGACCTGACTGTAAAAGGCAAACATATACCTCCTATTGTCAGAACTTCTGACCCGGGTATAAGTTCTGAAGAATCAAATAAAATTTTGACAGAAAATGAATATGAATACACCAGTATTGTAGAAAGTTTCCTTTCAAAGGGTTATATGACAGCTCAAGAAAAAGAATATATAAAATTTGAAAAAGAAAGATTAAATATTTCTACAGAACAGAATCTGAAAATATTTTCTGAAGTAAAAAATAAATATAAAGAAAAAATAGATAAGATAATATCTAAAAGAGGTAATGGTCAGAAAATAAAACAGTTTCTAAAAGTTACAAAAAAAGAAGAAAAAGCTCTATCTTATCTGGACAGTGGGAAATATTATTATGATAAAAAAAATTATAATTCGGCTATAGAAGAGTATAAAAAAGGTCTTGACTTCGCGGATATGCCTGAAATTCATAATTATCTCGGAGAAGCCTATTATGCTCTGGGTAGAATTGAAATGGCAATAAAAGAATTTGAAAAAACCATTTCTATAGAACCAGATAATGCCATAGCCATCAATAATTTAAAATATCTTTATGTAGAAATCAAAAAACGCAGTAAAGCCACAAGAAAATGGAAAGAAAAAATAGAAGACTTATCTAACAAATTGGAAGATGACTACCTTATAAAAGAAGAAGAGAGAATAAAAAAGGCTTCAAACAGTTACAGACAATTCGTAGAAGATCTCAGAGAAAAAAGCTATCTCACTGATAAAGAATTAGAAAAACTCGAAGAACAAAAAAACAGTCTAAATTTACCTGATGAAATAGCTCATGATATAGAAAAAGACATACAAGATAAAATCCACGCAAGGGAATCGTCAAAACTGGAAATGCTGGATATGGCTATAACTAATTACCGCAGGTTCCTTGAAAATCTCTGGAGCAAGGGTTCTTTAACTGAAGAAGATAAAAAATATATTATACTTCAACAAAAAGAATACAATCTACCTGATGATATAGCCCTACAGATATTAAAAGAGGTAGAACTTGCTACCAGAACAAAGGATAAAGAAGGATTAGAAAAGTCTCTGGCAGGTTATGAAAAATATCTGAATGATTTCTGGAAAAAAGGATTTTTAACTCAGGCAGAAGAGGACTGGCTTAAAGGTTATAAAGCCAAAAACAAACTCACTACAGAAGAAGTAATAAATATAGAGAATAATATTAAAAATAAATATAGAGACAAAATAAAAATGGCAGAATATTATCAAGATAAAGAGGAAGAAAATGTTGAAAACTGGACTATAGAAGAACACCTGAAGGACAAATTAAATTCTTCATCCTGTGTTGATAAAGAAAAAGAAATTGAAGAACTTCTATCTTACCTTATGTCTTCTGATAAAATGGAACAGAATATGGCTGTATGGGCTTTATTAAATATTTTTAAATTTCTGAAACAAAGTTTAAATGAAGGTGATACTGAATGGGCCACTCCTTCATTTATAAGATCTCTAAAAAGAGCCAGAGAAATTATTCCAAAAGATAAAATCAGGATAATAAACCTCATTGATAGTATTTTAAACAATTTGATGGATTCCTGAAGGACGAAAAGACGTGAGATCTGAAGGGAGAAACATCTGTGTTCGCCCCGATCAACTCCATCACCCATTACATTTCACTATTATATCCCTCATAGGCTGCCTTTGCCGCTTCCCTCACTGCTTTTGACTTATCCTTTAAGGAAAGTTCTTTTATAGCTTTTTTAGCTTCTCCTTCATGAGGGGCAAATCTTATATAATTATAAAAGCACCCTGTAGCTTCTTCCTTTTTTCCTTTAATAGCTTTACAGCATCCCAGATTATACCAGGCTACAGCACGGGAAGGATCACTGGCAAGGGTTTTAAAATACCATTCCATTGCTGTTTCATAAGCTTCCAGAAGTTCATAGGCATATCCTGTATTATTCACAAATTCAGGATCTCCCGGAGAAAATTCTGCCGCCTTTTTAAAATGTTTGAGAGCTTCTTCTGTATTGCCTTTATTCAGAGAGTCAATGCCTTTCTTGTTTTCTATTTTTCCTTTCTCTTTATCTTTTATTTTATAAAGTCCTGATTTTATAACAATCTTCCATGCTTTTTCTATTAATGGCACTCTATCTGTTACTGCAGAAGCCATATCTGCATATTCTATCATCCTTTCTATCTGCTGAGGAATATAAATCTTTTCGTAATATTCCGGATACTTATCATCTGTCATGACATATTTTTTATTCTTCCATTCCCATATATCCAGCCAGGGTGCCCAGTAAGCATGGGCAGAATTAGTTCCTCCCGGATAGGATACTACCAGTTCATAAATACCATCACTATTAAAGTCATAGAGTCTAACCCATTGTTCAAAAACCTGACTTTTTATTGTACCTTTATCATAATAGAACATTTCAACTATATCATTATAACTGCTGGCACCTGCACCAGTTCCTAGAAGGAAATCGGGAAGGCCATCTTTATTCAAATCCCTTACATCAATTACATAACTATAATCTCCTCCTATGGAGGCTACCTTCAGGGGTTTATATCCCTGATTGCTCTTTTGAAGTATTGTTGCTCTGTAATTATAGATATCATAATACCATTCATCAGAATATGCTTCATTTTCTTCATAAATAGGATACATAGCAGGAAGAAGAAATAATTCCTTAACTTTATCTCCATTTAAATCCACAGCATATATATCAATATACTTTTTTATATCAACTTTATTACCTTTCTCATCTTTTATAGCAGCAGGATTTACATAATTCCCTTTACCACTTTCATTCTCTTTCCATATAAAAAGTTTACCCTTCTCCAGCAATTTGTATCTTTCATCTCTGGGAACTCTATATGCAGTTCCACTATTTGCAGGGTATTCTTTAAGATTAATCTTTCCTGCTGCAGATGTAATATTTACAAGCAATATTAGAAAAACAATTACCCAGAAGCCTCTTTTTAGATTTTCCATAATAATATCTTTCCTTTCTTTAAAACAATATTTAAAGAATTTCTCCCATAAAAGTAATTCTTCCTCTTTTTATCAAAATTAAAGAAGGAATTCTTTTATGCCACACCTAAATTTATAAGGGAAAAAATTTTAAATATAAACGGATTTTTAGATTCATCAGACTTTTGATAGTTTTCCCTTGGTACTTTGATTTTTTAAAAATAGCTAATCTCTAATTACCGCTTCAGGTAAAAGAGTATTCTAAAAATTACTGTAAATTTTTCTGTAATAAAAGCTGATAGCTGACGGATGATAGCTAATAGCTAATTAAAAAGGAGATGTTAAAATGAAATCGGAAAGAGCAAAGAAAATATCCCCCAGTGCTACTCTGGAAATAACATCGAGAGCAAAAAAAATGAAAAAAGAAGGTAAGGATGTAGTTATCCTGGCGGCAGGAGAACCGGATTTCCCCACTCCCCGGAGGATAAAAGATGCCGCTATAAAAGCCATTGAAAATAATTTCACAACCTATACACCCACTTCGGGCATACCAGAACTTAAAGAGGCCATCTGTAAAAAATTCGAAAGAGATAATGGATTAAAATACACCACAAAGGAGGTTATGGCCCACTGCGGTGGCAAACACGCTCTTTATCTGGCTTTTCAGTGCCTCTTAAATCCGAAAGATGAGGTTATCCTACATATCCCCTACTGGAACAGTTATATTGAACAGGTAAAACTTGCAGAAGGTCTTCCTGTGGAGATTATGTCAAAACCTGATATGTCTCTGGACATGGATCAAATAAAAAGTTCTATTACAGATAAAACAAAGGTTTTACTCATAAATTCCCCTTCCAATCCCAGCGGATATGTAATAAAGAAAGAAGAAGCCCTGGTAATAGGAGAAATACTCTTAAAAAATAAAGATCTCTTTTTAATATCAGATGAGGTATATGAGTATTTCATATATGAAGGTAAACATATAAATATAGCCTCTCTTTTCCCGGAATTAAAGGAAAGGATTCTTATAGTAAATGCCGTATCAAAATCCTATTCCATGACAGGTTGGCGTCTTGGGTATTGTGCAGGTCCCGAGGAATTAATCTCTTCTATGACATCACTCCAGGATCATATGACATCAAATCCGAGTTCCATATCACAGATAGCCGCAGTAGAAGCAATTTCCGGGGAACAGGAAGATGTAAAAATAATGCTTCAGGAATTTACAAAAAGAAGATCCTTTCTTGTAGACACTCTTAACAGATTTCCCCTTATAAGCTGTTCACCTCCGGGAGGAGCCTTTTATGCCTTTGTAAATATAGAAAAAACAGGTATGAACTCAGTTACATTTGCAGATAAACTTCTTTCGGAATCTCTTGTAGCTGTAATTCCCGGTAAAGCCTTTGGCATGGATAATTACATAAGACTCAGTTTTGCCGCCTCAAGAGAAGCTCTTGAAAAAGGTGTGGAAAGGATTGAAAAGTTTCTGAAGACAGTTTAACTATAGTCTTAGTACCGAGACAGATAAATAAGTATCCAAAAACATATACACCTGTCCCTGTCCGGGCTCTTACGCAAAATCTATGATCCTGTTACAATGAAATCTGTTATTACAGAATATACGGTTTTGTATTTATTTAAGTTATAACTTTCTCCTCTGACGGCATATCTTTTGCTCCAGAGTCCGGACAGGGACAGACTTGTGAGATGGATACTAACTTGCCTGTTGCGGTACTTAGAAATTGGAGGTAGCCTATGAGAGAATATAAATGTCTTAACTGTGGTAAAATGTTTCTACCGGGGAATTCTGATGCTATGGAGTGTACAGACTTTTGTTCTGAATCCTGTGAATCTATCTGTGAGGCAGAGGAAGAAAAAAAAGCAAAAATCATGTTACATCCGGGGACACAGAAGATAACCAATAATATTATAAAAGAAGAAATTCTTAATCTAAGAAAAAGTCTTCACGTGATTAAAAAGAATATTTTAGCAATAGACAGGGATTATAAACAGGCATGTAACCTGTTAGAGACAGCCATAGAAAAACTGGAAACCTGTCTGGCTTACAGGATTTCGAGAGAGGAATATCCGAGATTTTAATTAATTTTATGTAGAAGTTACAGGGTTGACGGTGGAGGAGGAGTAATTGATGCCATTTCTAAGAGTTGAGCTATATCAATAGAAAAGAACTAGATGAAAAATGAAAAATTTCAGAATGCCTGAAGATTATAATGGAAAGAATTTAAATTATGCAGGATAAAGAATAGACATAAGAGAATAATAAAATTTTACTAACTCTATACGGAGGAAAATATGAAAGATAAACACCCGTCATTTAAAAATCCGACAATACAGGAAGTAGTTTGTGAAATTTATTTTAAAATGCCCGATAATATAAAATGGAATCCTGTTTTTTTTGGAACCTTATTTAAACAAATACAAAAAGAATTTCCGGAACAAGAACCGGTTATGCATGTGGATATACAGCTACAATTTGGCAACAAAGGATTAGCTCAAACTTTTTTACCACCTCAACAATGGGTCAGATATAAAAATACTTCTAATAACTTAATATTGCAATTAACTGAAGGTATTATGGCTGTAAACATATTAAAATATTCAGGTTGGGAAAACGCTCATAATGATATATTAGACTGCTGGAAGAAAGTTTCAAAAATCACAACTCCAAAAGGTATAAACAGAATAGGGTTACGATATATTAATCGTATTAAAAGAGACTCTTCTGATGAAAAACCTGATGTCTGGTTAAAAACAAATAAATATATTCCTGATGCTGTACTTTCTTCACAATCAGGTTTTTTATCCAGGATAGAAGTAAGTAATGATAATTTTTCCAGAATAATAGTAACCCTTGGTGAAATAGAGAAGAGTCCTGTAATAAAAGAAAAAGATATTATTTTAGATATTGATTGTATAGTTGAAAAAGCAATAAAACCTCTAAAAAAAGATATAAGTAAAGAAATAAATACTCTTCATGAATTGGC
>Ga0302240_1001270_pt1 | contig 20828 bp, 17 predicted proteins | sample AAG_UR_His_MG_FD_193538 | JGI IMG/M metagenome (GOLD analysis project Ga0302240, IMG submission 193538) | Enriched activated sludge microbial communities from anaerobic digester in WTTP, New Holstein, Wisconsin, United States - AAG_UR_His | ecosystem: Engineered > Bioreactor > Anaerobic >... | reverse complement strand
CCCTTTTACTATTTTTGAGATAAAGGATAAAGAAAAAATTAGCTGGACGGAATTTAGTTATAATGAAATTGAATATAATATTTTGAAATGGACAGATAGTAATATAGTTCTGAAAATTAATAATTCTTTTACTGATAATCAGATGTTGCTTAAAGTTTTATGGCATCCATACTGGAAAGCTTATATTGATGGTAATGAGATTTCTATTGGAAGAAATCAATTCGGTATGATTATGGTAGATCTTCCTGATAAAAAGGATATGACTTTTGAACTGAGATATAGTTCGTTTAACCCTGTTACTGTAACAGTTAATTTATTATCTTTTTTAGTTTTCTTTATCTATTTAGTAGTTCTTTTCTATAGAAAGCTAAGTACCGCTCCAGGTAAAAGAGTATCCAAAAAACTTTAAACATTACACATGTCCCTGTCCGGGCTCTGGAGCAAAAGATATGCCGTCAAAGGAGAAAGTTATAACTTAAATAAATACAAAACTGTATATTCTGTAATAACAGATTTCATTGTAACAGGATCATAGATTTTGCGTAAGAGCCCGGACAGGGACAGACTTGTGAGATGGATACTTTTTTACCTGTTGCGGTACTAAGAAATAAATAATTAAAGAGGATATTTACATTTCATAGTGAATATTCTATACTTGATTTTTCAGTTGACAGGTAGATAATTAAAATTTTTTAATATTATTTTAATTTAAATTTAATCTTCAGGATATAAAATATTATGAAATTTTAGTTTTCTAAAGCTATTAGCAGTGAGTTATCATCGTTCAGGTAAACAGATTGATGAATGATAGCCAGAGAGCCAATTTAAGAAAGGAGGGTTTACTGGTAAAGTAACCAAAAAAATATGATAGAAGTGGAAAATTTAACCAAGAGATACGGTAATTTTGTGGCAATTGACAAATTGAATTTTACTGTAGATACAGGGGAAATACTCGGGTTTCTGGGGTTGAATGCCGCAGGGAAGACCACTACTATGAGAGTATTAACCTGTTATTTTCCTCCAACAGAGGGAACTGCGAGAGTCTGTGGCTATGACGTATTTGGAGAATCCATCAAAGTAAGGGAAAAAATCGGTTATATGCCTGAGAGAGTACCTCTTTATAATAATATGTCTGTCCAGGAATATCTTGATTTTATAGCAGATATTAAGAAGGTGGATATGTCAAAGAAAGCTGACAGACTGGATTATGTATATAGCAGATGTGGTCTTTTAGATGTTAAAGGAAATCTAATTAAGAATCTATCTAAAGGCTACAGACAGAGAGTGGGACTTGCCCAGGCTCTTATACATGACCCTGAAGTACTTATTCTGGATGAACCCACGTCAGGACTTGACCCACGTCAGATTAAAGAAGTAAGAGATCTTATAAAGGGTTTTAAGGGTGAAAGAACCATAATACTCAGTACCCATATATTATCTGAGGTAAGTCAGGTATGTACGAGAGTAATTATAATTAATCAGGGAAAACTCATAGCCATAGATACACCTGAAAACCTGAGTAATCGTTTTGATAAAATGAGAGGTTACAGAGAGATCTCGGTAAAAGTGAGGGAAAAAAATAAAGATGATGTTGTGAAAGTCCTGAGAAGTGTAAAAGGTGTTAATGAGGTTACTATAGAGCAGGATTGTGGATCATCGGGAGAATATAAATTAAAATCTGATGTAAAAGATGAAATATTAGAGTCAATTTCATCTCTTGTAACAGAGAAAAAATGGGGACTTTTATCTATATCTCCTGTTCATTTGAGTCTTGAAGATGTATTTTTGAAATTAACAGAAGGACAGAAAGATAAACCCGTTGCCAGTAAAGAGAAAGAAGGTGAAGATAAATGAAAAGTGTCTGGACTATTATAAGAAAGGAGCTAAAAGCTTATTTTGCTTCTCCTATAGCCTATGTGGTAATTGCTGTTTTTTTATTTATAATAGGTTTTTATTTTTTTGCATTGCTTCAGCGCTTTTCCGATATGTCCTGGGCAATAAAGGCTCAGATGCAGTATCAGTTTGGAATGCAGAATTTAAATATAAATGAGGAGATTGTAAGGCCTTTTTTTAGTATTATCCTTACAATTTCATTGTTTATCATGCCAATAATAACGATGAGACTTTTTTCTGAGGAGATGGAAACAGGAACAATGGAATTATTACTCACTTCTCCTATTACAGAAGTACAACTTATCATGGGAAAGTTTCTTGCATCATTGATTTTTTATCTTACAATACTTGTTATGACAGTGCCTCATATATTAATATTGTTTAGTTTAAGTAAAAATGTTGATATAGCTCCGGTTTTAGCAGGATATGGAGGACTTATTCTGGTGGGATGTACTTTCCTTGGTATGGGACTTTTTATTTCTTCTTTAACAAGAAATCAAATTATAGCAGCAGTTTTGAGTTTTGGGGTTCTATTACTTTTAGGAATAATTTCCTGGGCTTCCAATTTTTCAGGTCCTACCCTGGGTAAGGTTCTATCCTATATATCTATATTTACACATTTTGAGGATTTTCCCAAAGGTGTTCTTGATACTAAACATATTATATATTATCTGAGTTTCAGTTTCGGTGGATTGTTTTTAACCTACACATCTCTGGACTCGTTGAAATGGAGGGGATAAGGGTGAAAAAATATTTTTTCCATATATCAGTAGGTTTATTAATTTTAGTAATAGCCGGTTATTTTATCTGGACTAAGTATGGTACAGGGAGTAAAGTGGAACCTGTTTACGTTTTACCATTCCTTATAGCACTTCTGGTAGCTTCCTTTGTTTTCCTTGTACTCTGGATAAGAGAGAATACAAGTACCAGGGTTTTTGCCTATGGTTCAAATACAGTTGTTATGGTTGTTGCTCTCATAGCAGTTCTTTTTATTATTAATTACATAAGTGATCGTCATAATTATAGGAAAGATTTTACCAGTAACAGACGTTTCAGTCTTTCAGATCAGACAGAAAAAATTATGAAAGGTCTGGAGCAAAATATAACTATTCTGGGTTTTTATCAGGATGGAGATACTAATTCCCGTGAGTCCTTTAAAGATCTCGTAGAAGAGTATATACAGCTCAGTTCCAGAATAAATTATAAGCTGATAGATCCCATAAAAAATCCTAATAAGGCTATGGAATATGGAATAAAACAGCTTAATACTGTTATTGTGGAAGTCTCTCCCCAGAAGAGGGAAAAACTTACTGGAAAACTCTCAGAACAGGCTCTTACAAATGCTATAATGAAGCTTGCCAGAAAAGGGACTAATAAGGTTGTTTATTTTCTGAAGGGTCATAAAGAGCTTGATATAAATCAGGATTTATCTAAAGTCAGAGATGCTATGGAAAAGGAAACCTATGAAGTAAGAGAGCTTCTTTTATTTAAGGATCTAACAATACCACAGGACTGTTCTATACTTGTTATTGCGGGACCTCTGACAATGCCAGAAAAAAAAGAATTGGAAGTAATAGATACATATCTCAGAGGTGGAGGAAAACTTATGGTAATGGTAGATCCTATGAAAACAGGCCTTGAAGATTTTCTGGGTAACTGGGGTGTAATAGTAGAAAATGATTTGATTTTGGATTTCGTTGGTCCCCAGCTTGTTGGAACTGATCCTTCTATGCCTTTATCTGCTGATTATCCCGATCATGAAATAACAAAAGATATGAAAGGTATGATTACTATATATCCTGTGGCAAGATCAGTCAGTCCTGTTTCTACTCCGAAAGAATCAGATATTACAACAACAACAATTATTCAGAGCCTTCCTCAGAGCTGGTCTTATAGAGGAAAGATTGATTTTGGTAAAGAAATGAGCCCTGATCAAACAAGGGATAAAGAAGGTCCTGTTTCAATGGGTGTAGCCGTTACTATGCCTCTTGAGAAAAAAGAACCTGAGGAACCTTTTAAACCAACAGAAGAGAAAAAAGGCAAGGAAATTAGACTGGTTGTAGTTGGGAATTCCAGTTTTATAGATAATAAATATTTAGCTTTTCAGGGTAATAGTGATATGTTCCTGAATATTATGAACTGGCTTTCTCAGGAAGAGGACCTCATATCAATACGTCCCAAGGATCCTGAAATGCATTCACTTGATTTAAAACCACAGCAATCTCTTATGATAGCTTTATTTGCTCTTATTGTATTTCCATTGCTTCTGATAATTACAGGTATTTCAGTATGGTTACACAGGAGGTAGTTTTATGTTTAAATTTAAGGGCACCCTGGTGCTTGTTGTTTTAGTAGTAATACTTCTGGCCTATGTTCTTTTAATTGAAATTAAGAAACCCACCGGTGATGAAAAAAAAGAACAGGAAAAGATTATTATGAAGATTGAAGATACAGATAAGATAAAATCTCTTAAATTCAAACAGAAAAACAGTGAAATAATATGTGAGAAACAGAATAATGAATGGTTTATTACATCTCCTGTTAAAGCAAGGGGCGATGAGGGTATGTTTAACGGTTGTCTTGCTAATTTCACTGAACTAAAAGCAGATGAGAAACTTACAGAGGGATTAGAAAATCTTTCTTCTTACGGTCTGGATAATCCTTATTGTGTTGTTACTATTACTTTTGAAGATGGAACAAACAGGGTTTTATCTATCGGTAAGAAGACTTTTAATGACAATTCTTATTATGCCCGTCTTGGAGAAGAAAATCAGATTTTTACTATAGGTTCTTATATAGTTGATGGTCACTTTGTAAGATCCTTAATTGATTTACGTGATAAAACAGTTCTTGCCTGTTCATCATCAGACGTAAGGGAGTTTGAATTTAAGACAGGAGAAAGGACAGTAAAGTGTCAGAAGGATTCTAAAAACAGATGGTCTATATTAAGTCCCTTCAATTACAGAGCTGATTCCGTTCAGATTGACACATGGATTAATACCTTGAATTCTGCAAGAGCAAAGGAGTTTATAAAAGAAGAATCTACTTCCACTGATTTAGCTATTTATGGCCTGGATAAACCTTTTATGGATGTAACTGTACTTTCAGGTAAAGATAAAGCCAAAAAGACTTTATTTATAGGTAAAAAGGCTACAGACGGCTATTATGCCAAAAGAGGAGAAGAACCTCAGATACTTTTGATTGAGAATTATTCTGTAGAAAATCTTAACAAAGATCCTGAAGAGTGGAAAGATAAATCTGTCTTTGATGTACCTTTTGGAGATACTGTATCTTTTGAAATGAAAAAAGGTGATACTTATCTCGCAGGTGAAAAGGATAAAGATTTTAACTGGATCTTATCCAAACCTTCCCAGAAGAAAGCAACTCCCTGGAAGATTGAAAATCAACTTACATCTGTTCTATCTCTTAAGTCTGAAAGTATTGTAACTGAAAAAGCTAAAGATTTAAAAGAATATGGTCTGGATAATCCTCAATTAACAGTTAAAATAACCAATAAAGAAGGAGAAGAAGCTATTTTACTCATAGGTAAAGAAAATAGTGGTGTATTTTATGCACAGCGCCAGGGACAGGACAGGATCTTTACTGTTTCAAAAAATCTTTTTGACAGTCTGTCTGAAATAATTACAAATCCTCCCTATGAGGAAAAGGAGAAGAAATAAATGAATTTTCCAAAATCCCGGCCAAGAAGACTTAGATCCAGTGAGACTATAAGACGAATGGTAAGAGAAACAAAGATCTCAGTAAATGATTTTATCTACCCTGTATTCTTAAAATATGGCAGAGGTATAAAGCAGGAAATACCTTCTATGCCGGGAGTTTTTCATTTTTCTACCGATAGACTTGACCAGGAAATAGAGGAAATAGTAAATCTCCGTATCCCGGCAGTAATACTCTTTGGTATTCCTGAATATAAAAATGAGAAAGCTTCAGGTGCCTATGACCCTCATGGCATAGTTCAGGAAGGAATAAGAAAGATAAAAAATCTGGCTCCCGAGCTTTTAGTTATTACTGATGTCTGTCTCTGTGAATATACAAATCATGGACACTGTGGAGAAGTTAAAAGTAATAAAATATTAAATGACTCTTCCCTTGAGCTTATATCTAAAACAGCCCTTTCTCATGCCATAGCAGGGGCAGATATGGTAGCACCTTCAGATATGATGGATGGCAGGGTAGGAGCTATAAGATCTATCCTGGATGAGAATAGTTTCTCTCATATCCCCATAATGTCTTATTCGGTTAAATACGCTTCCGGTTTTTATGGTCCTTTTCGGGAAGCTGCCGATTCTGCTCCAAAGTTTGGTGATAGAAATACCTATCAGATGGATCACTGCAATACCAGAGAGGCTTTTAAGGAAGTAAAAATGGATATAGCCGAAGGTGCTGATATAATTATGGTAAAGCCTGCTCTGGCTTATCTGGATATAATAAATCAGGTAAGGAAAATTGTAGATGTCCCTGTAGCAGCTTATAATGTAAGCGGAGAATTTTCTATGATTAAAGCTGCCTCCCGTATGGGATGGATCGATGAGAGGTCTGTGGCTATGGAGACATTAAATTCTATCAAGAGAGCAGGAGCAGATATTATAATTACTTATTTCGCTAAAGATGCAGCCAGATGGCTTAAGTAGCTATCAGCATTCAGCTATCAGCAATAAAGCTTATAATAGAAGATTCTCGAAAGAGAATTTTTTATTATTTTTCCCAGAGCTGACAACTGACTGCTGACTGTTGATAGCTATAAAATAATTATAAAATTATCTCTTTTTAAGGAGGATTTTTACCGGTTAATGTTAAATACAAAATATAATAAATTAATATTATTTTTAGCAGAATAATTTGAGAATATAGAAATTTTCATTTTTATGAAGCTATTAGCAGCCAGATAAAGAATAAAAGCTGATAGCTGAAAGCTAATAATAATTTATTTTAAGGGGTAGAACGTTTTTCCACGCTTGACTTTGAAGAAGATGAAAAGTTGTATTATTTTATATTGCTTTTTATAAACCTTCTTTGCTATAATAGTGTTTATTAGAATGGCGATGGAACAAGTTTCTAGAACTTTCTGATATAATTTAAATGTGATGGTAGTTATTAGTGTTAGTTTAGAAAGGAGGGACTGGTTTTATCCTGTCTTATGCCAGGCAGGTACGGAAGATAATTCTTCTATGTTGTGATGTTTAACATTACTTCATTATAAAACCACAGATAAAATGTCTAGAAAGATGATAGAGTTAATCAGAATTTTTAATGATAGTATTCCATCTGTTGTTAAGCCTCATAAAGAGATTGAAGGTCATAAAGATAAATTCGAAGAAGAACTCAGGATGGTAAAGAGTGAAAATGAAGATCTTATGAGTGCCTATGAAATGACGCAACAGGAATTAGATGAGTTAAGACAGAAAAGCAATACTCTGGAGATAGAAAGTGAAAAGAAAGCTGTAATAAATATTTTTAAACAGATGAATTCTGTAGAATATGGAAATTTGCTTGATAATGTAGCTCTTTCTGAAAAACAAATAAGAGAACTTAAAGCTAAAGGTTGGGAACCTCCGCCTGAAGCAGAAAATGTCTCAATGACTGTTAGAATGTTTTACAAGTTTTTGAAAAAATATGGTATTTCTCCTATGGCAGAGATTGATTCTAAATTGCAGATTAATTTGAATCAATCAGAGTTATATGATTATGAAGGGTCTGAATTCAAGGATGGAAAAGAGATGAAAAATGTCAGGGTTTGTGCTCCAGGATGGACATACCAGAAGAATATTATCTCTAGTCCAAAAGTGCGGGAAATTTTTTAGATTGTGAACTGTTGAACTACTTGAAGTTTTCTATGAGATTTTTTTAGAGTGTGTTGAAAAGGAGCAACAATATGGCTGTTAAGAAAAATTTTTATCTAGGAATTGATTTAGGAACTACCAACTCTTTAATGAGCTGGGGAAAAGTGGATTTGAAAACAAAACAGGTTGAAGCCAAGTTGGTTCCTATTACGATGACTTCTATAGGAAGTGGTATCGTTAAAAAGGAAATTTTACCTTCTTTTGTTTATTACAGAGAAAATGAAGTTCCTATTGTAGGTGAATATGCCAAGGCTATGTTAGTCAGGCAATCAAGCAGAGTAGTAAAATCTGTTAAAAATTATATGGGTACAACTAAAACCTTTAATTTTGATGGAAGAGAGTGGAAACCAGAAGAGATTGCTTCACTTGTACTCCGACAAATTAAGATTTCTGCCAAGGACTTTTTTGGATTTGAACCTGATGATGTGGTAATAACGGTTCCGGCCTCCTTTGACACAGATATGAGGGCTGCTACTCTCAGAGCAGCTCAATTAGCCGGATTTAAATGTACTGAAGATGACGGATCTACCAGAGATATCCTCCTTGATGAACCCAGAGCAGCCTTATATGATTTTATTAATCGACAGAATAGAGAAGAAATACCATCTTCCCTTATAGATTTTAATGAACCCAGAAATGTTCTTGTTTTTGATCTGGGAGGGGGTACCCTTGATGTATCATATCATACAGCTTTCTTTAATACTGAAAAAAATAGAGTAGATGTGGATGATATTGCTATTTCCCGTTATACCAGAATAGGAGGAGATGATTTTGATGATCTTCTGGCAGATAGATTTATAGAGAAATTCAGGAAGAAAGTAGATATAGATGCTTTAAATGATATTGAAAGAGATATGCTCAGAGCAAAATTTGTATCCTTTGCAGAACAGATTAAGGTGGAACTCACCAGTGAAATTGAAAACAAGAGATTTTTTGGAAAACCTGTTGAAAATGTAACCGTTAATCTTCTGAGAGGTAATGTGTGGGATAACAGGACCTTTGAATATGACCTTTCCAAGAGGGAATACGATGAGATTATATCTCCTTTATTAGGTGAAAATTTCAGTCTCTCTGATGTGGATAAATTTGGTCATATAGACTATACAAAAGCTGAACATATAGTATATCCTATTCTGGATGTACTACATAAGGCAAAGAGAAAAATGGCTGGAATTATGCCTGAAGTCCATGCAGTTCTCCTGAACGGTGGTATGACAAAAGTTCATGCTGTAAGAGAAAGACTGGCCTCTTTCTTTGGACTGGAACCTTTAACTCTTGGAGATCAGGATAAGGCAGTTGCCCGGGGTGCCACATCATATCATTATCTCCTTCATAAAGAACCAGGTTTTAAACCTAAAATTGTTACCTCCGAGACTATAGGTATAAGAACTGTTGGTAAGACAGTACAGCATCTGGTGCCTGCAGGAACGGTATTACCTTATAAATCACCTATTATAAAAGGTTTCAGAGTATTTTATGATAATATAGATTATTTTGATCTTATCTTTTATCGTGGAGAAAGAAAAGACATAGAACCACCTAATAAAGAATTATTAAAACGTCGTATATATTTTGCAAGACCCCTTCGCAAAGGAGAAGAGATTGCTATAATAGTGAAAGTCAGCAGAGATAAAGTACTATCCTTTGAAGGCTGGCTAAAGGATGATCCGACAAAAACTAAATTTACCGTAGAAGTAGTTACAGATAAAAAATAGTTAAGTATTCAGCTATAAGCAGAAGTATAGCTAACTGCTGAATGATAGTTAGTTTTAAATGATAGGTAATGCGTAATTAGACATTACGCGTAAATTCAAACGCCTCTTTATCTCTTTAAAAAGAGAGAATTAGAGGCGTGCATAATATTTTACCGGGGGTAAAGAAGTGTCTGAATTTGTACCCAATCTTGTTCTGGATGAATATGCCTTTCTTATGGAAGTGGAACTTGGAGGATGGTCCAAGTTCAGCCGGGGATTTCAGGGAAGAGATGTTGAGGGAAATTATTATGTACTTGAGTTAATGTCTAAAAAAAGACGTGGTATAGATGCATTGTTAAAGCTCAGACAAAAAACTATATTGAACTGTTTAGATATAAAGCAGACTAAAGATGGTAAATGGATTCAGATATATGAATATTTTCCCGGAGAGACCCTGAGGGATTTAATGGAAACAGGAGAGGGATTTTCTTTACTGGATATAGCTATAATTTGTATTCAGATATGTAATGGATTAATGGCTATACATGAATTGAATCTTATTCATGAAGATTTAAGACCGGAAAATATATTAATAAATTCTCAGGGTGAGGTAAAATTAAAAGGTATTCTTATATCTGAGTTAATGGTAAATTATGTAAATTTACCTGAGATGTGGAATTATGTTGCTCCTGAACAGATCAGTAAGAGTGTATGGGTCAACCCCGGTCCTGCTTCAAATGCTTTTTCTCTTGGTTCTATAATGTATGAGATTTTAACAGGGAAAAAATATGGAAAGTCTATTCAAGAAATAAAAGAAGCTATTAAAGATGCCAGGGATCCCCTTCTATTGCTTAGATCACAGATAGAAGGATTTACTCTATCCGAGTTACCTGAGGGTATCCCTCATGAATTTACTTTATGTATGTCAAATTCTCTTGTTGTAGACCCGGAAACCCGTATGGATATTAAAGGTATTAATGGTATTCTGGCAACTTTTATTAATAAAACTTTATCTGAAAAACAGGATGGAGGGGAAGATATATCTGACAGACAGGAAGAAGAATCCATTATAGAAGAAGAAAAAGATGTGGTACCACCGTTTACAGAAGAAAGATATACAGAACCTCCTGAAGAAAAAGAGTCAGAACCTTCAGTAATAGAAGAAAAAAAGTCAGAACCTTCAGTAATAGAAGAAAGAGATACAGAACCTCCTGAAGAAAAAGAGCCCATCCCACCGGCGGTAATAGAAAAGGAAATCCTTAAAATCAATGGCCAGAAATTATCAGAAATCACTTCTATAGAAGAGGATTCTAAATTATTACCGATGTCATCTGCTTCAGATGAAGAATTGAATTTACCTGAGAAAAGGGAACCTGTTGCATCGGGAATTCATACTGTTCATCATGATACAGAGAATGAGCATGTAATGGAAATATTTGATTTTAAAGAAGATAAAATTGATGAACAGGAAAGCTCTGGCATAAAGGAGTTTATTCCAAGTGTTTCAGGTAGTTTTTTTGCAGAAAATACTTATGAGTTTTCTTCTCCTGAGAAAGAAACAGAAGATTCTACAAGAGAACATACCTATCAGATTTCGCCAGCAGAAAGTTTCTCTATTGCTAAGATTTTTGATTATATAGAACAGAGAATTGAGACCGATAGTTTTAAAGAACTTTTTAATAAGTTGGATTTATTAATACAGGAGATAAGGTCTATAAAAAGAAATACATCTGAGGTTTCACAGAAAATATACTCTCTAGTGGAAACAAAAGAAAGTACATTTAAAGATAACCTCCTTCTGAATGAAACCAGGAGGATGAGGAATTCTCTAAGTTATTTATTTTCTTTAATGGATGAGATTTATTCCACCGGTCCATCTTTAAAGACTCTTATAGAACCTTATGTTGAAAGGGAAATGTATTTTCCCCGTTCTCTTTCTGAAGATGTTATTATGGACTTAATGAATATAAATAGAGCTATTGAAAAAGCAACTGATCTTCTGAATTCTTCTAAGATAAATCAACAAGATGGAACTATGAGAGACAGATTTTTTGAATTACTTTATAATTTATTAAAAACAGAATTTGATAATATGCTTATAAATATTAATAATGGCAGAGATTTAGAAATCCTTCTTGAAGATGGGAATGAATTTTTAAAAGCTATTGAAAGTTTAAGAATGTTTAATCTTATTTTGAAGAAGTAATTAAAGAGTGAAGGGCAAAGGATAAAAAGAAGTGGAAAGTGAGGGGTAGGCAATAGTGAAAACCGCAAAGTTTGTAGTGAGCGGTAATAATATGTTTCACGATTTAAAATCTTATAGCTATTAATGAAGGGGTTGGTTATATGAATACAGGTAAAGCAAAATGTCCTGAGTGCAGGATATTATTTGAAACATCTTTTGATGGTACTCTTGAGCTTAAAAGTTGCCCCGGTTGTGGTTATGTGGCACCTCCTGCAGAATTTGTATGTAAAGAAGAAGACTGGCATAAGAGAAAAGAATTAAAGAAATCTTTTCTTTCCTCCCTTAGAAGAAAAGAAGAAGCCAAGGAAAATAAATTAAAAGGCTTAAAGAAATTTAATCGTAAGGATGGAGGAGAAAAATTAGATATAGACGATTTTATTTAAGTTAATCATTAAAAATAAAAATTTTTTTAAGATATATTTTATGGAGGAAATGTATTTATTTTGTAGAAGATAATTTTCTGAGGAGTGAGTATAGTGAAATGCTTTAAATGTAATACAGAAAATCAAACATATCATAAGTATTGTTATGAATGTGGTATTATTTTGACTGATAATAAAAGTGATTTAGAAGAGTCTCTTTTAAAAGCCTCTGACAGCAGTCGTATGGCTAAATTTTCATTTGTTCTTAAAATTAATGATATGGTAGATAAAGCAGTAGAAGCATATTTGAAGATAATTGAAGCTCATCCTAAATGGCCAGATATGCATTTTAAGTTAGGTAATATCTATGAATTGAAAGGACTTACAGGTAAGTCAGTTGCTGAATATAAAGAAGCTCTTTCTATCAATCCACGTTATAGAGAAGTCAGACGATGTTTGGGAGAGCTTTATCTTAAGGAAGGATTTTATGATGAAGCTTTAGTAGAATTTAATGAACTTCTTTCTATTGAGACACGCTACTGGTATGCTGATGTGCATAATAACCTGGGTGTTGCTTATGAAAAGTTAGGTGATTATGATAAGGCTGTAGAATGTTATGAGAAAGCTCTTTCTATTAATTCCCGCTATGCTATGGCTCTATACAATTATGGTAATATCTTTTTTAATAAAAGAGATGTAGAAAAAGCAATAGAGCAATATGAAAAGTCAATAAGTTCATATCCAGGTTATGCGTCCTGTCATAATAATCTTGGTATTGCCTATGGAAGTAGAGAAGATTATGATAAGTCCATTACAGCATTTTTAAAGGCTATTGAATTAGATCCGGATAATGCCCAGTATCATCATAATCTGGCTACAGTATATTATCAAAAGGATAAAATTGATATGGCTTTAGAGGAATTTAAAAAAGCTCTTTCCTTAGATCCAAACGATGAAGAGTCAAAGAAATTTATTGAAGAATTAACAGAAAATTAATTGGCTATAATAGATTACAATTAAAGAAAGGCAGAAGAAAAGATGGCGATAAAACGTGATCCTTATAGAGTATTGGATATAGCTCCTATATCTACTGATGCAGAAATTAAGGTTGCTTATCGTAAAAAATCTAAAGATATTTCTGACCAGAAAATGAGTGAACTTGTAGAAGCTTATAATATTATCAGTGATGAAGAGAAGAGAAAAGAATATGATAATTCTCCACATTTTCAAATCAGAAGATCCAGAAAAGCAAGGGCAAGAAAGACAGCCAAACTATCATCTGCCCCGATTAAAGGTAAGCCTACTTTTAAAAATGCCACATCTCTTCTTGATCGAATAAAAGAAATCTTTACAGGCGGCAAAAAAAAGGAAGCTACAATTGAGTATAACCCCAAAGAATCTGATATACACTTCTCTTTAGGTGTATCTCTCTGTGATAATCCGAAATTTTTAGATCAGGCTCCAAATGCTTTTAAAAAATCAATTGATTATGATCCTGATAACGTAGATGCTCATTTCAACCTGGGGCAGGTTCATTACCGTCTGGGACAATGGGATGAAGCTGTTAAATCTTTTCAGTCTGTTCTCGCCCTGGATAAGGATGATTCTACTGCCAGGATGCTACTAGCGTTATTGAAAGAAGATTGATAAAATTTGGCAGTATTATTTAAAGGGAAGGTAGTTTTTTAAGTCCAATCTTATTTCTATATTACTATCCAGAAGATAGTTATCTATTTTAGCCAGTATATTGCTTCTCTTGATAGATTTTACAACTATTCCCTCTTCATAAGCAAGATATATCTCTCCTCCATAACTGGTTTTATGCCTGCAGTTTTCTATAGAGGAACATATTTCTTCACCTGATATATCTATTTTGATACAGTTATATTCATGTATGCAGGTGGTACCAGAAAATAGAAAGTGTGTTTTGAATTCCACAGGTAATTCTAAAAGGGACAAATAAATAATACCTGAATCTACCCATGTGGCTTTAACTTTAACTTTTTCTTCTGGAAAGCTGAAATTTGAAAGTTCATCATTATAACCTGAAATTATTTTACCTTTATTATTAATTTTGATATTTCTTTCTTTCTCTTTATTTGTTTCTTTATCAGTGATGTTGATTTCCATAGTTGCTATATTATCTTTGTCAACGTTTATTACTTTTTGTATTATTCTATATATATTTTCTTCCTTTGAATTAAATACTGTATTTGTATTTAAATTAATTTTTTCCTTTATTAATTTACGTTGTTCATATACTATAATATCTCCAACTTTAAATTTATAACCCAGTTCTATGGGCTTATCTTCATTCTTTATTTCCATTTCCATAAGAACTTTCCCAGTTACTCCAATCTTTAGCAAATTTTGTCCAGAATCTAAATACCCTCATGGCTTTAACTTTTTCTAAATTACTACGGAATTTTTCATTATTACTGTCCAGTGAAAGGGCTTTTTCTATAGCATTTATTGCATCAGACAGTTGATCCAGACAGTAATAAGCTATTCCCATATTATAGTAATAATCAGGTATATTTCCTCCCAGGGTTATAGCTTTATTAAATTCATTTTGAGCTCTCTGGAAATCAAAAATTTTCATGTATGTACATCCAAGATTATATCTATAAACGTGCGATTCAGGTTCTAAAATTGCAGTAGTTTGAAAGGCATAAGAAGCCTTATGAAAATTCCCCTGGTGAAATAAAGAGTTACCTACCAGATAATGATAGAAGGCATAATCAGGGTCGAGGCTTACTTCAAATATAGCCGGTGGTATTACATTTAAGCATATTGGGGATATTGTTTTAAGAGCAGCTTCCTGGTCTGGCCTCAATTCAATAACAGAAATATCAATGGGCTTAGTGGTTTGGATTATACATTTATTTTTTATTTCCGAATATTTTTGAGTAAAAAGTTTATAATGAGTTTTTAATATTAATAAAAATGAATGATCTATATAATTGATTTCTTCTAGAGGATTATTCTTGATATCTTCTTGCTGACTATCTTTGTTTTTTATTGTCAGCATGTTCCCTCCTTTTGTGCTTTATGAAAATCTTATTTAGATTACAGTATATTCTATTATATCATAATATAGGAGTTTTTCAAGTATTATAGTTGATTTCATAAGATTTCCTTGACATTACTTGTGCAACTCAGTATATTATAATAGATTATAGTTGATTTCATAAATTTTTATAAAGCTTTTTTCGTGAAACATGAATTCTTTAAGAAGTTGGCAATTAGTTATTAGTTATTAGAAATATAGTATTTAAGTAAAAACCAGAAACTAAAAACTAATAACTGGTAATTTGAGTTAATTATTATAGAAAGAGAGGATAATAATTATATGGATTCAGTAAATGAATACAATTTAAGGTCTTCTTATGAGGATTCCTATGGTCATTATACTACAGGTTGCAAGTTAGTAGAAAGAGGGGAGAGCGAACTGGCTATTGAGGAATTTAAAAAAGTTCTATCTATTAATTCCACCCATAGCCCTTCTTACTTTATGCTGGGCAACATTTATTTTGAAAAAGGCGAATTGGAACTGGCTCTTGATGCGTATCTTAAAGCAATTGAATTTAATCCTCAGGAAGTTACAGCTCGTATAAATCTTGGTAATTTATTTTTAAATCAGGGTAAACTTGAAGAAGCTATTGAAAAATATCTTGAAGCTATTGATTTAGAACCGGAGAATCCCAATACTCACAATAGTTTAGCCAGAGCTTTTACCAGTATAGAAAATATAGAAGGAGCCATAGAGGAGTATCAGAAAACCATAGAATTAGATCCATCTTATGTAGAGGCTTTTTATAATTTAGGGAATATATTTTTTGACCAGGGTATGTTGGATTTTGCCCTGGACAATTACCAGAGAGCACTTGAACTTGCTCCTGAGGATCCTTTTATTTTGAACAGTCTTGGAAGTGTATATCTTGCCCAGGGAATATTAGATAAAGCCGGGACCTCTTACAGTAGAGCACTTGAGTTAAACCCCGCTTTTCCAAATGGTCATTACAATCTTGGCTTGGTATATTTTCAACAGGGTATAATAAATGATGCTATAACAGAATTTGAGAAAGCCCTGGAAGTAAATCCCAGAGATTATGTGGTCAGGAATAATCTGGGATATGCTTATTATAAGCTGGGGGATTATGATAAAGCTCTGAATGAATATGAAACAGCTATTGAAATCTCACCTGATTTTGTTGAAGCTCATAATAATCTGGGACATCTTTATGGAGCTATGGGAAAATGGAATCTTGCAGTTTCTGAAGCTAATAAAGCACTTGAATTAAATCCATATATAGTCTCAGCATACAGGAATCTGGGTCTGGCTTATATGGCTTTTGGCATATTTGATCAGGCTATAGAAGAATTTAAAAAAGCTCTTGAAATTGATGATACATACGCTAAAGCCAATTTTCATCTTGGAGAAGTATATATTAAACTTGGAAAAGTACAGGAGGCCATAGAAAATTTTGAAATTTATTTAAGTCTTGATCCAGAAGGAGAATTTGTAGAGCTGGCGAAGAATTATCTACAAAAACTTCGGAAGTAGTTAAGTAGTTAAGGAAGTAATGTGAAGAATAGAAATAGTTTAATGTTACAACAAAGTTTTATTAAAGATGAACTCTTAAAAGTTGAAGATTTATTAAATAAAACTGTTGTATCTGAAGTTAATGAGATTCCTTTGATATACAGCTATATGTTGGAAGCAGGAGGAAAGAGACTCCGTCCTGCCCTTGTAATATTATCCCACAGAATATTTTCTGATAATAATGATAGTAAAGTTACTAAACTATCTATGGCAGTAGAAGTTATTCATATGGCTTCATTAATTCATGATGATGTTATAGATGATAATAGCCTCCGAAGAGGAAAGTTAACTCCAAATTATAAATGGGGAAATAAAATAGCTGTATTTGTTGGTGATTTTATGCTTCTAAATGTATTAAATTTACTTGCTGAGGAAGTTACTTCACATATTCTTCTACCTTTGTTTAATTCTATAGCTCAGATGTGTGAAGGGGAACTTCTTCAGATAAGAAAAGGTTCTTGTATTAATTTAAAAGAAAAAGACTATATGAAAATAATAGAATATAAGACAGGGTCCTTAATGTCTGCCTGCTGTGAAGTTGGATCAAAACTTGCCATGACCGGCTATGAGAATGTTAAACTTCTCGCCGAATATGGAAAGGATATTGGTATGGCTTTTCAAATAGTGGATGACCTTATGGATTTAACCTCTACTTCCAGGCAAATAGGAAAGACTGCAGGAAATGATCTTAGAGAAGGAAAAATTACTTTACCTTTAATCAGAACTTATAAAGAGGCCAGTAATAAAGATAGAGATTCTCTTTTAAATTTAATTCATGCCTATGTTAATAATCAGAACCTATTGGAAGATATACTGTTTTTAGTAAATAAATATGGAGGTATAGATTATTCAAGACAAAAGGCCCTTAATTATGTTAATATGGCTATCAGTAGATTGAAGGGTCTTAAAGATTCAGAAGCCAAAAGAAATTTAATTGACCTGGGTGAATATGTAATTTCAAGAGTAAATTAATGGAGGAATAATATGAAAATATTTATCGGTATTAGAAGAGAAGATAAAAATATCTGGGAAAGTCGAACTCCCCTGACCCCTGAGCAGATTAAAGAGCTTTCTAAAGATGAACATATTGGTTTTATTGTTCAGAAATCTAAAACAAGAGCTTATTCTGACAATGAATATGAAAAAGCCGGCGCCCTGGTTCAGGAAGATCTTTCGCCATCATCAGTAGTTCTGGCTATAAAAGAGATACCTATAGAATTTTTTCAGCCAAAAAAGACATATATATTTTTTTCTCATACAATAAAAGGACAGAAATATAATATGCCTATGTTAAAAAGAATGATGGATTTACAGTGTACTTTAATAGATTATGAGAAAATAGTAGATGATAAGGGAAGACGATTATTATTTTTTGGTAATTATGCCGGATATGCCGGTATGATAGATACTCTGTGGGCTCTTGGACAACGTTTGCACTGGGAAGGTATATCCACACCCTTTAGCACTGTTAAACACTGTTATAAATATAAAACTCTTGAAAAGGCAAAGGAAGCTATAAAAGAGATTGGCCTTAAGATAAAGAAAGAAGGTCTTTCCGAAAAACTCTGTCCTCTGGTTGTTGCCTTTGCCGGATATGGTAATGTTTCCAGAGGAGCACAGGAAATATTGAATTTAATGCCTTTTATAGAGATAACTCCTGAAGAACTTTTAGACAAAAAAAAGAATTCTTCTAAAAATCATATATATAAGGTTGTATTTAAAGAGGAACATATGTATAAACCAAAAGATAAAGAGGCAAAATTCAATCTGGAACATTATTATAGTTTCCCGGAAAATTATGAGTCTATTTTTGAACGTTATATTCCATTTATAACAGTTCTTATAAATTGTATATACTGGGATAAGAAGTACCCTCCTATTTTAACTAAAGAATATTTGAAGAACCTTTATAAAAATTCTCCTGTACTGCGAGTTGTAGGAGATATAAGTTGTGATATTAACGGTGCTATAGAGTGTACAGTTAAACCTACCAGCCCTTCAAGTCCTGTATTTGTTTATGATCCTTTAGAGGATAAAATTGCTGATGGATATGAGGGGAGAGGACCTGTTATTATGGCAATAGATAATCTTCCCTGTGAACTTCCCTTAGAATCATCGAGTTATTTTGGAGAAATTCTTAAGAACTTTGTTCCAGAGATTGCCAGAGCAGATTATTCTGTTGATTTTGAAGAATGCTCTCTTTCTTCACCTATTAAAAATGCTGTAATTGTTTATCAGGGAAAACTTACACCAAATTATAATTATCTGGAGAAATTTTTATAAAATCTATTATTAATCAGCTATCAGCAGATAGCTTATAATAATTGATAGCTGAAATCAGGGGTGAGATTATCTCATCTCTGATATAAATAATGTAAGGAGGAAAGAAAAATATGAAAAAAATTCTAATTCTGGGTGCTGGACTTGTATCAAGACCTCTTGTGAAATATCTTCTTGACCGGGGTATTAAACTGCTTGTAGCAAGTCGTACAGTGAGTAAAGCTGAGGATTTGATAGAAGGTCATCCTGACGGAGAAGCTCTGGCTTTTGATATAGTAAAGAATCCTTCCTTACTGGACGAACTTGTTCCCCGGGTTGATCTTGTTATAAGTCTTTTACCTTATACCTATCATGTTCAGGTGGCAGAGGCATGTTTGAGATTTAAAAAACATATGGTAACCACATCTTATGTGAGTGAAAAGATGGATTCTCTAAATAATAGGGCTAAAGAAGCAAAGGTAATTTTATTAAATGAAATAGGTGTGGATCCCGGTATAGATCATATGTCTGCTATGAAAGTTATTCATCATGTTCAGAAAAATGGTGGAAAAATAAAGAGCTTTAGATCTTATTGCGGTGGACTTCCTGCACCTGATGCCAATACTAAACCTTTTGGTTACAAGTTTTCCTGGAGTCCCAGAGGGGTTCTTATGGCAGGGAAGAATTCTGCCCGTTATCTGGAGGATGGTAAGGAAGTTTTTATTCCCGGAGAAGAGCTATTTGATCATTATAAGTTAATTAACATAGAAGGTGTAGGCGAATTGGAGGGCTATCCCAATAGAAATTCCCTCCCTTATATTGAAAAATACGGTATCAGAGAAACAGAAACTATGTTTCGGGGAACCTTCAGATACCCTGGCTGGTGCAGGACTCTTAAAAAAATTGCAGAGACAGGTTATCTAAAGGAAGAAAAAATAGATGGACTCTCAGAGCTTACCTTTAGAGGTCTTACTTCTATGCTTACAGGATTATCTCATAAGAATTTAAAACATGATCTGACTTTAAGGCTTGATATAGAAGAAGATAGCCTTGTTATGCATAATTTGGAGTGGTTAGGACTTTTAAGTGATGAATCTATACCTGAAAATGAAAAGACACCTCTTGATGTACTCGTAGCGAGAATGCTTCAAAAACTTCAGTATGAAAGAGGAGAACGGGATATGTTAATCCTCTATCATGAGTTTATTGCCCATTACAAAGATCGTAAAGAAAAAATTACCTCTACTCTTATAGATTTTGGTATACCCCATGGTGATTCTTCTATGTCGAGAACTGTAGGACTACCTGCTGCTATTGCCAGTAGATTCATCCTGGAAGGTAAATTTAATATGAGTGGTGTGGTAATCCCGGTTATTCCTGAGATCTATGAACCTGTTCTTAAGGAACTGGAAGGATTGAATATAGTTTGTAAGGAGAAATATTATCAAATATAAGATATATAAAATTGTTCGAAAATATATTTGAATAATTTGTGATGCCTTGGTACCGCCACAGGCAAGTTAGTATCTATCTCACAAGTCTGTCCCTCTCCGGGCTCTTACGCAAAATCTATGATCCTGTTATAATAAAATCTGTTATTACAGAATATACAGTTTTATATTTATTTAAGATATAACTTTCTCCTTTGACGGCATATCTTTTGCTCCAGAGCCCGGAGAGGGACAGGTGTATATGTTTTTGGATACTTTTTTACCTGTTGTGGTACTTAGTACCGCCACAGGCAAGTTAGTATCTATCTCACAAGTCTATCCCTGTCCGGACTCTTACGCAAAATCTATGATCCTGTTATAATAAAATCTGTTATTACAGAATATACAGTTTTATATTTATTTAAGATATAACTTTCTCCTTTGACGGCATATCTTTTGCTCCAGAGCCCGGAGAGGG
>Ga0302240_1001269_pt1 | contig 20829 bp, 23 predicted proteins | sample AAG_UR_His_MG_FD_193538 | JGI IMG/M metagenome (GOLD analysis project Ga0302240, IMG submission 193538) | Enriched activated sludge microbial communities from anaerobic digester in WTTP, New Holstein, Wisconsin, United States - AAG_UR_His | ecosystem: Engineered > Bioreactor > Anaerobic >... | reverse complement strand
TACAAAAAAAAGTATTTTTTTTGTTTGTTTTTTCATTTTAATCCCCTGAGTATTAAATCTGCCAATTTATCAATGTATGCTTTTAAATCGGCATTCTTTTCCATAGTTATGTTTCCGTCTGAATCAATATCTGCAACTCTAAACAAATCGGTTGCAACGGCAAAATTTGGCGCAGGCAGAATAAGAGGCAGTATGTGCTGTATTTTCAAATTCTGCGCTATGTCTTTGTCTTTTTTACACTGTTCTATTATAGGTATAAGAAAACGCATTTCTTCTTTTTTATGTTTTGCAAGCAGTTTGTCAAAAGATCTGTTTAGTATTTCTTTAAAGAATACCGTTATGAGCTGTTTATTCGTAAGCGTCATTACGGCTCTTTCATAAATAACGGCTTTCAGCTTATCCTTGGCCCTTAAATGTTTTTCAGCGGCTTTTTTCTGGCATTCAAGATGTTTATTAAAAAGACTTTCAAACAAAAGTTCTATAAAATTTTCTTTTGTTTTGAAATAATAATGGAACATTCCCAAATTCACGCCGGCCTTTTTACACAGATGCCTTACGCTGAATTTTTCAAAACCGACTTCAATAAGAAGTTTTTCTCCGGTATTGAACAACAATAAATCTATATTATGAGATGGTCTGGTCATACGTATAATTATACACAAGTATAATTAACATGTCAATAGCTTTATTGGTTTAAATTATTCCGTCGAGATTTTTATTTTTTATATCTGTTCTGCCAGCAGGAGAGTGCAAAATATACTATAAAAAAAACTGCGGCGTATAAAATTACGCTTTGTCTGAAAACCCCGTTGAAAAAAAGAGGATAAACCGGATTAAAAACAATACCCGTAAACATAAAGAACCAAAAAAACAAATTCGATTTAAATTCTTTCCTCAGATAATATACAAAATAAAATGAGGTAACTGCAACAATTGTTCCAAGAAGAACGTAGAAAACATCATTATGTTTTGTACTGTGCGCGTATATCAGCATTACGGCCGACAGAATCAGAGGGAAAAATTTGTAATAATTATCTTTAAAGTTTACTTTGTTTACAAGTTCAAGAGTAAGCAAAAGAATAAAAAGAACAAACCATATAAAAAGAGTTCTTGCAAATTTATGTTCCGCTTCGTGTATAAACGTGTTTTCGCGGCTCAATAAAGAATGTTCCTGAAGCCATGAAACTTCATCCTGATAGGATTGGTTTTGTTCAATTTCCGCCGCCGTATTTTGTTTTATTTCTTCGGCCGGATTTTGTCCCATTCCCGATACAAAAGAGTAAAGAATTCTTTCTTCCTGAGCTATAGACTGGGATATATTATTGTTTATTTCCGTGTTCAGAGGCACTATAAAAATATTCCAGAAAGAAACCACAAAAAGCAAAAAAACCAAAAAAAGGAGAACGATCATGTAAAAATACTTATCTATAAACTTCATAATCATAATTTTCCCCCCGGGCGCTTAAATCAAAAACAAAAAGTCAGTTCCGTTTTAAAAAAAGATCCGCTTTTTAATTTTTCGTTGTTATAGAAATCTCCGGCAGTAAAATATTCTCCGTACAACAGAAATTTTACATTTTTATTAAACTGATGGCAAAATTCTGCCAAAGCGAGGTTCCCTCTGTTATTGCCTGTTCCGAATATGCTGCCGGTCACGGTCTGGTTTGCGTAAAGCAAAGCATAAGTGCCTGCAATGTATGTTTTTTTTGAAATGTTAAGCTTGTACTGCGCCTGATACATTTTTAAATTAGACCAGTATCCGACGTCTCCCGTTTCAGGCAGATAAATAAAACACATCAGATCGGACCATATAAACATTCCTCTTCCGTACAAATTATTCCAGCCTTCGTCTGCGCTTGTCTTTTCGTCGTCTCCGGATAAATAATATCCGCCGATGCTTACGATATCGTTAAAAAATACTTTTTCACGCTCGATAAACCCGTATCCTCCGTAAGCCGTTCCGATTTCATGCAAATTGTCTCTGAGCTGTCCGGCAAACTGTCCTTTAACAGTCCACGGTCCGTTTTTATATCTGACATAACTGCCGAGAGTATGTATATTTTCATAATAAGCTATGTTTTCATTTTTATATATGTAAAACGGCTCTATGTAAAGTTTATTTGAAAGATTGCTTTTTACAAAAATCATCGCCGAGCTTTCATTGCTGTTGTTAAGTTTTGAAGCAGGATTATTTTGATTTAAAACCGGCAGATACTGTTCGTATTTTGTTCCGCAGTGTCCGACGATTTCTATTGTGGCCGGCTTGGTTTTTACGGTAAATTTCGCGGCGTTAAAATATATTGATCTGGATCCGTCGCCGGGTGTGCCTTCCCATACCAAAAACCCGTCTCCGTAATAAAGATTCTGTCTTCCGATACGGATGTCAAGAATGTTTCCGAAAAGATTTTTGGCGTCAAAATATAAATTTTCAAAAATAAATTCGTTTATGCTGTAATCGGATGATTTGCCGGGCATATTGTATATGTAAGGCCTGTTTTCATTCATAAGTTTTACATAAGCGGAATAATTCGGGCTGAAATCGGTTTTTAAACCGACTGCTGTTTTTATTCTGAAAGTATTATAATTGAGATCTTTATAATTGTTTTCAAAATCCTGAACCACATAACGCAGTCTCATGTAAAAATCGGGAGTTATTTCAACGGCTTTAACGGAAGCCGCATACGACAAAACACAAATCAAAGCCAATATAAAACGTTTCATTTTCCTCCGCAAGGCAAAAAATAATAACTAGTACAAAGCCGGCGGTTAAAAAGCCATATCATACTAGTTTTTACAGGCACAAATATAACAATTCTGCGAGCCTGTGTCAATAAAGTATAAAATTTACGGCATAATTGTCAACCGTAAATAAAAATAAGTTGACAATCATGCCTTTTTGAAAAAAAGTCCGTCAGATGTTTTTGAAACGTCTATTTTAACGGCAGTTCCTTCCGTAAATTCTCCGGATATGATTTTTGCCGAAAGAGGATTAAGTATGTAAGTCTGCAAAGCTCTTTTAAGCGGTCTTGCTCCGAATGACGGTTCATAGCCCTGTTCCGATATGAAATCTTTAGCTTTGTCGGTTAAAGAAACCGTTATCTGTTTTTCCGAGAGCCTTTTTGCAATCGAGTTTAACTGAATATCTATAATTTTTCTTAAATCTTCTTTTTCAAGCCGTCTGAATATTATTATTTCGTCTATTCTGTTTAAAAACTCCGGTTTAAAATGAAGATGCAGCGCTTCATCGGTTTTCTTTTTAATTTCAGCGTAATCTGAACTTTCCTGTATCCACTGGGACCCTATATTTGAGGTCATTATTACGACTGTATTTTTAAAATCTACGGTTCTGCCCTGGCTGTCTGTGAGCCTTCCGTCATCCAAAAGCTGGAGCATTACGTTAAAAACTTCCGGGTGCGCTTTTTCTATTTCGTCAAATAAAACTACAGAGTAAGGGCGTCTTCTTACGGCTTCGGTTAGCTGGCCTCCATCTTCAAAACCGACATATCCCGGAGGAGCTCCGATAAGTTTTGAAACGGCGTGTTTTTCCATGTATTCGGACATATCTATTCTTACGATGTTTTTTTCATCGTCAAACAAAAGTTCCGCCAGAGCTTTTGCAAGTTCCGTTTTACCGACGCCTGTCGGGCCCAGAAATATGAAAGATCCCATAGGTTTATTGGGGTCTGAAATGCCCGAACGCGATCTTCTTACGGCGTTCGATATTGCTGTTACGGCGTCATCCTGTCCGATAACTCTTTTATGGAGCCTGTCTTCCATTTCAAGAAGTTTTTTCATTTCTCCCTCAAGCATTCTGGAAACCGGTATCCCCGTCCATTTGCTTACGACCGCCGCTATGTCGTCCTCGTCAACTTCTTCTTTGAGCATTTTCTTTTCTTTTTGAAGAGAATGCAGCTTTTTGTTTTCTTTGTCGAGTTCGGCCTGAACGGAAGGGATTTTGCCGTAGCGTATTTCGGCAACGGCGTTTAATTCTCCGTTTCTTTCGGCTTTTTGTTCGTCTATTTTAAGTTTTTCAATTTCTTCTTTAAGTTTTCTTATTTTTGATATTGCGTCTTTTTCTTTCTGCCAGTGTACTTTCATGGCGCTTGAAGAATTTTTCAATTTTTCAATTTCTGACTCAATGTTTGAGAGACGTTCCTTTGCCGAAGAATCGCCGTCTTTTTTTACGGCCTGTTTTTCAATTTCAAGCTGCGTTATTTTGCGTTCAACAGTATCTAGTTCGGCCGGCATTGAATCGATTTCGATTCTCAATTTGCTTGCCGCTTCATCTACCAGATCTATTGCTTTGTCAGGAAGAAATCTGTCGGTGATATATCTTGAGCTTAAAGCTGCGGCCGCAACAAGAGCCGAATCTTTGATTTTTACTCCGTGATGGACTTCATATTTTTCCTTTAAGCCTCTTAATATTGCAATAGTATCCTCTGCGGAAGGCTCACCGGTGTAAACAGTCTGGAATCTTCTTTCAAGAGCTTTATCTTTTTCTATATATTTTCTGTATTCGTCAAGAGTAGTCGCTCCTATAAGTTTCAGCTCTCCTCTTGCAAGAAGAGGTTTAAGCATATTGCCCGCGTCCATCGCTCCTTCGGTCGCTCCGGCGCCGACTATTGTATGAAGTTCGTCTATAAAAAGTATTATTTTGCCCTGGGCAGACAGAATTTCTTTTAAAACGGCTTTAAGCCTGTCTTCAAATTCTCCTCTGTATTTTGCTCCGGCGATCAAAGCTCCGAGATCCAAAGCGATTACTTTTTTATCTTTGAGAGACTCAGGCACGTCTTTTGAAACTATCCTTTGCGCCAAACCTTCGACTATGGCGGTTTTTCCCACGCCCGGTTCGCCGATTAAAACGGGATTGTTTTTAGTTCTTCTGGAAAGTACCTGAATACTTCTTCGTATTTCTTCGTCTCTTCCTATTACGGGGTCAAGTTTGCCTTTTTTGGCAAGATCGGTCAAATCTTTGCCGTATTTTTCCAAAGCCTGATATTTGTCTTCCGGATTTTGGTCGGTCACTCTGTTATTGCCGCGTATTTCAACAAGAGCCTTTAAAACATTGTCCTGCGTTATGGAGTATTTTTTTAATATTTTGCAGGCTTCAGTATTTGGAAAACTTACGACGGCAAGCAAAAGATGTTCCGTTGACACGTATTCGTCTTTTAAATTTTTTGCCGTTTTTTCAGCTGCAGAAAATATTTTTTCCAAATCCTGCGATATATAGCTTCTTGCTCCCGAAACTTTCGGTTTTGATTCGATTGAGTTCAACAAATCTTTTTCTATAAGCTGCTGGATATTTTGTTCCGATGCGGACAATTTTGATATTATCGAACTGACTACGCCCTGTTCCTGCTTTAAAAGGCTGTAAAGAAGATGCTCAGGCGTAATTTCCTGATTGCCGTGCAAAGAGGCCAGTTCCTGCATATCTGCAAGAATTTCCTGCGATTTTATAGTGAATCTGTTTATATTCATCATATCCTCCTATAATTGGCACTCAAATTGTTTGAGTGCCAGTATAGCATAAGCAATCAAATTTGTCAATTGTCTTTTATAAAAGTCTTGATTTTTGCGGTTTTGTAATATATAATAATGGCAGTAATGAGATGTTTAAGTGTTTCGGAGAGGACATAAAATGAAAAAAGATAAGAAAAAAGTTTGGACTAAACCTAAACTTACAAAGATTAAAGTTGAAATAGATTCTGTTATTTCAGCCAGCGACATGTATTATTAATTATGAAATTCTGTTAAAAAAATATTAAAATGTATCCACCGGTTAACGGTGGATACGTTTATTTTACGGGTAAAATATGAAAATAGGCATAGATATCGAAGAAGTATCAAGGTTTTCTAAACTTGTAAAAGACAAATCTTTTCTGAAAAGAGTTTTTTCACGGGAAGAAATAGAATACTGCCTTTCTAAAAAACATTCCGCAGCCCAGCATTTTGCAGTTCGTTTTGCCGCAAAAGAAGCCGTCTGGAAAGCCGTAAATCATTTGAAAAACATAGTAATTACCGATATATTTATTAAAAATGAAAACACGGGAAAACCGCAGGTTTTCATAAAAAATAAAAAGGCCGGTTTTATAGACGTTTCATTGTCCCATACGGCAAAAATTGTTGTTGCTGTTGCAGTTTCTTCAAAATAAAATGAAATTTAAAAATATTTTTAAAAGAAAAAAAAACAGTCATAAAAACGATTACGGACATGTTTTTATAGCCGCCGGTTCTTACAATATGCCGGGAGCGGCCGTATTATGCGCAAATGCCGCAATTACTGCGGGGGCCGGTCTTGTCACTTTAGCTTTTCCGCGCTCATGTTATAACGGCATCTCAAAAAAAGTTAAACCTGAAATAATGCTTCTTCCATTGGATGATTCTGACGGCAGACTTTCTCAAAAAGCAAAAAAAACAATCGTTAATTTTATAAAATCGCGCCGCGTAACTTCGGCGGTGTTCGGATGCGGGTCCGGCAGAAGCGGGGCGTTAAAAAACATTATCTCCGAAGTTATCAAAAGTTTTGAAATCCCGGTTATTATAGATGCCGACGGATTAAATGTTTTTGAAAAAGAACAAAAAAACGGAATTATAAAACAGTTCAAAGATGCAAAAGCGAAAATAATATTGACCCCTCATCCGAAAGAATTTGAAAGAATTTCAGGCTTTAAATATAAAGATTCTCAGGCGGCCCGAAAACAAGAGGCCAAGCTTTTTGCCGCAAATAATGGTACAATCTGCGTATTGAAGGGCAGTGATACGGTTGTGTCAGACGGTTTGTCCGTTTATGTCAATAAAACCGGAAATCCCGGAATGGCGACAGCCGGAAGCGGGGATGTTTTATCTGGGATAACGGCTGCTTTTGCAGGTTATAATAACCCGGATTTAATGTTAAAAATAGAGGCCGCAGTTTATACGCACGGGCTTGCCGGCGATATAGCGGCTGCAGAAAAAACGCAGATTTGTCTTACGGCGGGCGACATTATAAATAATATGCCTGAAGCGATCGGGAGAATAATAAAATGAATTTATCTGAAAAACTTAAAAATATAAGAAGAACCATACACGCAAATCCTGAGCTCGGCAATGAAGAATTTAAAACGGCAGCCCTTGTAGAAAAAACATTAAAAGAACATAAAATAAAAACATACAGACTTTGCAAAACAGGAGTCGTCGGAATTTTGGAAGGCAAAAAAAAAGGCGCCCAAAAAACGGTTGCCTTAAGAGCTGATTTAGACGCGCTTCCGATATCGGAAAAAAATAAAGTTTCATATAAATCAAAAAATAAATGCGTGATGCATGCCTGCGGGCATGACGGGAATACCGCCATAATGCTGGGAGCGGCAATGGTTTTATCTTCCCAGACAGGTGAATTTTCAGGCAGAGTCCAGTTTATATTCCAGCCTAATGAAGAATCTTCCGGCGGAGCAAAAAGGATGATGGAAGAAGGTGTTCTGTCAAAAAATAAAGTTGACACTATCTTGGGAGTTCATGTAAGTCCGTGGCTGAAAACAGGACAGGTAGGGTTAAAATACGGAGCCATGATGGCCGGCGTTGACAGATTTATAATAGAAATAAACGGAGAGACCGGTCACGGAGCATATCCGCATCTTGCAAAGGACGCATTGGTATGTGCCTGCGAATTCGTAATGTCGCTTCAAACGATAGTTTCAAGAATTATCAGTCCTCTTGATCCTGCGGTGGTGACCGTAGGCGAAATTTCAGGCGGTGAAAAATACAACATCATATGCGGAAAGGCCAAACTTGTAGGCACCGTAAGAACTTTAAACAACGATACGAGAAATAAAATTAAAAGCGAAATAATAAACAGGCTTGAAGGAATGTCTAAAATATACGGGATATCTTATACTGTTGATTATAAAGCTTTGGGCAATCCTCTGATAAACGATAACGATATAGTGGATATATGCAAAGAAGCCGGCGAAGAATATTACGGTAAAAATAACGTATGTCTTCTTTCCGAACCTTCAATGGGCGGCGAAGATTTTGCCGAATATCTGCAAAAAGTAAAAGGGTGTTTTGTGTATGCCGGCACTTCATGCGGCAAAAAAACTTCATATCCGTGGCACCACGAAAATTTTGATATAGACGAAAAAGCGCTTCCAAAAGCCGCGTCGTTTATAGCGCATGCCGCAAAAAAAATATTAAACGGTTAAATTATTTAAAATCAAGATCTGCCATCGGCATGGGGCTCAGAGAGTTTATAACGCTTAAAAATCTGAATCCTTCGATGTCTTTTCTTATAGGGTCAAAGCATTTTGCCGAAAATCTGTCAAAATACTCCTGTTCTTCAAGCAGAATTTTTCTTGCCAGTTTTTTTGCATAATCATGGTTGCCTTTTCTGAGCATTTCAAAAGCTTTTATAAAGTTATTTTCAGGTTTTGAAGAAGATATAACTTCAAACGAATTTTCAACCGTCTCAATAACGGAAGAAAAATCCGAGTCCTGCCTTAAACGGTATATAAACTGCAGGTCATCGTCCAAAAGTTTCTGCAGTATATCAAGAGATTCTTTGTTTTTGGCCATAAGAATATTTGCTTTTGCCTGCATATATTTTGATTCAAGAGTCTGATAAATGCTGTTTGAAAGAACGGCAAATTCAAGCATCTGCCCGTATTTTGCCATTACATTTTCCGTTAAGACCTCATTTTCTTTGAAGTATAATTCGTTGCCTGTCACCAAATACAATACGGAAAGATGAAGAGCTATTTCCGCCACCATTTTTTTAATGTCGTGGGTTTCTTTTATCTTGCCTATAAGTCTGGGAGATGTAAGTTCGGCCTGGCCGTAACGCAGCGCTTTTTTTAAGTAAGATTCCGCCTTGTCCAAATTGATAAGATTCTGCTCGCTGTTATTACAGTAAAGATATATTTTTGATACCTGCAGATTCACAAAAAAATCTGAATCGTCCAGCTCTATAGCCTTTAAAAAAAATTCAAGCGCTTTATCAAAAAGAGATACCGAAAGCTTGTTTATGCCGCTTGACCTGTATTCGCAGGCTTCGGCCATTTTTGGATTTTTTTGCGGTTCTCTGAGTTCGTCAAGATAAGCAAGAACCATTCTGAGATTTCCGTTGGCGACCGTTATTGTGTCTATGGGAAGCGACAGTTTAAAATCAAATACGTTGCCCAGGGTTTCTATCGTCGCTATCATGCTCGGCAGACGCTGTACGGCGTTTTCATTCATATGGTATGAGTCGTTTGCTATTTCTGAAAATCCTTCAGGCAGTCCGTTGACGTAATTCTGAATATAATTTCTTATTAATGCATTAGGAGTCGTCTGCAGAATTGAAGGCAGAAACGCGTAACTGCTCCAGTCTGTATTTTTATTTCTCTGGTATGTCATTTTTATCCCCGCCGCAATTAAAGCGATCTGACCGCTTTTTCTATAAAATCAACTTTTCTTTTAATTTTTATCGCCGCTTTGATGTCTTTGTCTTCAAGAATATTTCTCATATCCGAGGCCGTCCCTGCAACATCATTCACTCTTGCTTTTGCAAGCGCCCTGTTAAAAAATGCAAACGGATTTGGAGACAATTCGATCGCTTTATCAAAAGCTTCAATTGCTTCCTGATATTTTTCAAGGTGAAAAAGGCATAAGCCTTTGTTGTAAAAAAACTTGTAATTGTAATTGCTGTCCGCCAAACTAAAATAGTTCATCGATTCTTTATAGTTATTCTGAAGCAAATAGAATATCGCCAGTTCGTAATACTTATTTTGCGCCTTTAAGGAATCCACCACCGAATTTTTCTTGCTGTAAACACATGCTATTTCATAGTCTCTCTGCGTTATAAGAGGGTTAGTTTTATTATTGTAAATATTGATGATATAGTCGTAATGTCTGCCACGGGTAAGGCTCAGATATTCATCCTGGTTTTTCTTCTGGTTGTCTACCAGAGCTTCTTTTTTTTGGGAAGTTTTCAAATACAGCGATATCAGTATTCTGAAAATCATAAAGCCGGCTATCAGAAAAGACGGGACCATTGTCAGAGGCAAAAGGAGTCCGCGTGAATTATGACTGAATATGAGAGCCGTCCATACTACTGACGCAACAGCTCCTATAAATAAAAAGAGAAATCCTATGCTTCCGCTGTAAGACTGTGTTCTGGTTCTGTACGAGTAGAAAGAATAAAATATGTAATGCAGTATAAAAAAGAAAAGGAACATCCCTATGAAAAGTAAAATTTTTGCAGCCATTTGAAATTAATCCTTTTTATCCGTCCGTTTCTTACACAGAAATTATCTCAAATTTATTTTTTTATTTCAATAGCGTTAAAACGCCGTTTGACAAAGAAATAATAAAAATATAAAATCTCTCTTACGTTTTATAAATCGCGGGGTGGAGCAGCCCGGTAGCTCGTCAGGCTCATAACCTGAAGGCCGTAGGTTCAAATCCTACCCCCGCAACCATATTAAAAGACCGGAATTCAAATTCCGGTCTTTTCTTTTTTTGACAATAAATAGTTTCTGTAATAAATGACGGCGTCCGTCAAAACAAGAAAAAAATTAAAAAAATACAGATAAAAAACGCCGTCAAAACTGTATATGTATTTATGCAGCATTCCGGCTATGTATCCGACAAGAACGATATACAAAAAAATTATGCTTTTTCCTGTATTTTTACGCGATTTGTAAGATTTGTATATTGAGAAAGGCCATGCGCTTGCAAAACATAAAAGCATTATAATTTCAAAAATACTCACAATTGTCTCCTTAAAAATTAAGTTTGGAAGCTAAGATTCCAAGCCTCCAAGCTGCTAAACTTCTAAACTGCTGCCGGCAAGATATCCTGTTGAAAAAGCGATCTGCAGGTTAAATCCGCCTGTCGGCCCGTCCAGATCAAGAATCTCTCCGCAAAAAAATACGTTATCGGCAAGTTTTGATTTCATTGTAGCCTGTTCTATTTCCGAAACCGATATGCCGCCTTTTGTTATGATGGCTTCGTTGAATTGTCTGGTTCCGGTTATTTCAAACCGTAAATCCTGAAATCCTTTGAGAAGCTTGCCTCTTTCAATTTTTGACACTTCCGAACATTTTTTTGTCGCGTTTATGCCGTTTATTTTCATGAACGGTTCAATCATCGCCATAGGAATCATTTCTCTGAGCATTTGTTTTACCGGCATTGAGCCGAAAGAATTCAGTTCTCTTACAAGACGCATATCAAGCGTTTTATCGTCAAGGCCGGGTTTTAAATTTACGGAAATTTCAACTTTTTTATTTTCCTTTGTCAGTTTAAAAATATCCCCGCTCAGAGTTAAAATAACGGGGCCGGTCATTCCGAATGACGTAAATTCAAAATCTCCGAAAAGTTTCTGCTCCATTTTGCCGTCGGCAAAAAGGGTTATCTCCGAATTTTTTATTTTAAGGCCGTTAAGAGTTTTCAGATAAGGGCTTTGCGAAGTTACCGGAACAAGGGCCGGAGAAGGTTCCGTGATTGTATGTCCGAATATCCTTGCAAATTTATATCCGTCGCCGGTAGAACCGGTCTGCGGATAAGAAAGTCCGCCTGTCGCTATAATATATTTTTTTGCTTTTAAAGTTTCGCCGTTTGCCAGAACAATTTCTGTTGCGGTCCTGTTTTCTTTTTTTACAGAAACGACTTCCGCCGATGTTTTGATTTTTACATTGTTTTCTTTTGCGTATTTTATCAGGGCGTTTACAATGCTGTGGGCATCGTCGCTTAACGGGAAATATCTTCCGCCTCTTTCAAGTTTTGTTTGAACTCCGTGTTTTTCAAAAAATGAAATAAGAGCGCCGTTAAAAAATTTGTTGAATGCGCTGAACAGAAATTTTCCGTTTGGCCCGAGTTCGGCTATAAACTCGTGTATTTGGGCGCTGTTGGTTATATTGCATCTTCCTTTGCCCGTAATTGAAAGTTTTATTCCCGGTCTTGATTTTTTTTCAATAAGGCATACGCTCAGCCCGAGTTCTCCGGCTCTTCCCGCGGCCATAAGGCCGGCAGCGCCTGCTCCGATAACTATAACGTCAAAATTATCCATGATATTTTGATTTCAGTTCTGACATAAGAGAATCTATTTTTGAATGTAATTCGGCAATACCGGAAGCATCGTTTATGAAAGTAATGTCTGCCATAGATGCGCATAACGCCACCTGCTGTCCGGAACCGGAACTTTGCGATTCTTTTTTTTCAAGTTCCGCAAATTTTTCAAAGGTTTCCGGATCGCCTGGTCTTTTTCTTTTCCGCATTCTTTCAAAGCGGATTATTCCCGGAGCGTCAACGTTGATAAGCACGAAATTTTCTATAGTTTTAAATTTTTCAACTTCTTTGCTGTGTCTTATTGAAGTTATACAGTAATTTTTTCCGGGTTCAAATTTTTTTATTACCGATTTTGCCAGAACGTCATTGCCTTCATTTTTTCTTAAATTTGTTCCGAAAACTATCAGATTTTCTCTTGTCGGCTCAATTTTGGCCTCTTTCATCAGAAAACGTATTTCGTCGGAAAGAGAGAAATGTCCAAATCCGTAATTGGAAACTATATATTCCGCAACAGTGTCTTTGCCCGAACAATAAGTGCCGGTTAATCCGATTATCATATTATTTTTTTACAACCTCCCCGAATTTTACGGAAAAAGAAAATCTGTGAGTCATTCCCAGGTCTCCGTAAGGGACAAACGCGTAATCAAAGGAAAAGTCCATGTAATTGATTCCAAACCCGGTATTGAGCCAGTTTAAACCGGGAATATCTTTATTTCTGCCGTCGTAACCTGCCCTGAGAAAAAAATCGGTTTGTGACGATAAAGAAAACAGATATTCTCCGCCGGCGTTAAAATATAAATCATTGTCATTCGGGAAGTTTAAATCAAAAGCCAAAAGAAGATTGTCGGTAACATAGCTTGATATTCCTGTTTTTAACAACACAGGCAGTTTCTCAGATTCGTTGTTGAATTTGATGTTTGTTCCTATATTGGACACGGCTGCCGCCACGGATGTTTTTCCGTCCGGCAAATCGAAATTTGTTCCCAGGTCAACTGCAAAAGCGCTTGCTGAATTGTCTATTTTACAGTTAATGTATTTCAAATTTGCTCCGAACTGCAGACTCCCGTAAGATCTGGCATAAGAAAGATATAAAGCCGTATCGGCCGGCGAGAAAGAGCCTTCCGTAACGGCATAAGAATTTATTTTGTCCATGGTTCCGTAAGAAACATATTGCAGCGCTACGGCAAGAGTGCCGTTTTTCTCAAAAGGCACGGCAAAAGATATCCATTCGTAATTAATGTTTTCAAACCATGCCGTGTGTGAAAATGAGACTGTTTTTTGTTCGATAGGCGCGAGATTCGCCGGATTCCAGTAAACGGCGTCGCTTCCGCACAAATTGCTTACGGATGCATTTCCCATTGCCGCGTTTTTTGCTCCTATTCCCAGTTTTAAAAACTGCGCCGCAGCGGTGCCGGTGTCCTGCGCTGATAAAAAAGCGTGCGCATTGCAGACGGCCGATAAAAACAAAATAACAACGGACGCCGATTTAATAAGTTTTTCCATTGGCATATTGTATCAAATTTTCCTGAGAAATATTTAGTTGATACAAGATTTTTCTTTTTATATAATTTTCAAAAATAATCAGGGAGGAACAATGGCTCTAAACATCAATGAAGAAAATTTTGAAAAGGAAATCGTAAAATCCGATATTCCGGTGCTGCTTGATTTCTGGGCTCCGTGGTGCGGTCCTTGTAAAATGCTGTCTCCTGTCGTTGACGAATTGTCAAAAGAATACGAAGGAAAAGTTAAAATATGCAAAGTGAATACCGATGAGAATATGAATTTGTCATCACGTTTTCAGATTACTTCCATACCGTGCCTCATAATATTTAAAGGCGGCAAACCAATAAGAAAAATAGTCGGATTTAAACCGAAAATAGAGATAAAAAAGGATTTAGATGAAATTATTTAAATTTATCGTCCCGCTCTTTTTGTGTTTTTTTATTTTTTCGTGTTCCGGCGGAGTTTCATCCCCGGCCGGATTCAGTCTTCAGGATATTCAGGGCAATACAGTTTCTCTTTCGGATTTCAAAGGCAAAGTTGTTTTTGTCGATTTTTGGGCGTCATGGTGTCCTCCGTGCAGACAGTCGATTCCTTCCGTTGAAAATCTTCAAGCCATGTACAAAGACAATCCCGATGTTGTTTTTATTGGCATAAACATAAATGAAGATAAGGATACGATTGACCGGTTTGTAAAAGAACAGGGCATAACTTACAAGATACTGATGGCTGATGAAAAAGTGCTTAAAAACTACAAAATCAGAAGCGTGCCGGTTTTTTTTATACTTGACAGACAGGGCAATGTCAGAAATAAACATATGGGTTATATGCCGGGCCTTGAAGCGCAATGGAACCAGGATATAAAACTTTTGCTTGAAAAATAATTCGGGAGACAAAATGACAAGTGATATAATTTATGACGTAATCATTATAGGCGGCGGGCCTGCCGGACTTACGGCCGGCATATATGCCTCAAGAGCCAGACTTAAAACTCTTTTGATTGAAAAAGCGGGCTGCGGCGGGCAGATTGCCATTACGGACAAACTTGAAAATTTCCCGGGATTTGAAGAAGGCATTAACGGATTTGAATTTACTTCAAAAGTGGAACAGCAGGCAAGAAATTTCGGCACGGAAATAATTTACGGAGAAGTCCTTTCTCTTGAAGCCGAATCTTCCGTAAAAAAAGTCATTCTTTCCGACCATACATATGCGGCAAAAACAATAATCATCGCAAGCGGCTCGAGTTTTAAAAAGCTTGGCATACACGGCGAGCATGAATTTGTCGGCAAAGGGGTTTCATACTGCGCCACATGCGACGGTCCTTTTTTTAAAAATAAAACCGTGGGCGTAATCGGCGGCGGCAATTCGGCCGTTCAGGAAGCTCTTTTTCTTACAAAATTTGCAAATAAAATTTATCTCATTCACAGAAGAGACACGCTCAGGGCGGTGCAGCTTCTTCAGGAAAAAGTTTTTGCCGAAAAGAAGATAGAAGTCGTTTTTGACACAAACGTTGAGGAAATATCAGGCGGACAAATGATAGAAAGCCTCAAAGTAAAGAATGTAAAAACCGGCAAAACCGGCAGCATTGCGGTTGAAGGAGTTTTTATATTCATAGGATGGAATCCGAATACGTCGTTTCTTTCCGAAAATAAAATCGCTCTCGATGAAAACGGATATATAATAACCGATGAGAAAATGCAAACATCGCTTGAAGGCGTTTTTGCCTGCGGCGATGTAAGAAAAAAAATGCTCAGACAGGTTGTGACTGCCGTCAGCGAAGGAGCTACGGCGGCAATCAGCGCGCAGCACTGTATTGAGTCAGGCCATTGATTTTCCGACGGTGATCAGGCGTATGTTTTTGCTCCGAGGATAAAACGCGGTTTCATAGAGAATAAAACATATTGACAAAATAAAATAAAAAATATATTATAACGCCAGCTGATGCTTTTTGAGAGGGGAAAACTAAACAATAACTAAGAAAACAATTTGATTGTTATTGACCAACTTTCTTGGTTTGAATAAAAAGCAGTAACATTTCCTGAGGAGGAAAATTATGGCAGAAAAAGTTTTCAAAGTTGGCGTAAAAAGAGAAGACGGTTATCTCTATTTCATCGACAAGAACGGTGATGTTTCAAGAGCTCAGATGGCAAGAGGCGGCAAAAAAGGCGGCAAACCAAGTAAAGTTGCCAAAGCCGGCGTAAAGAAAGAAAAGGGATACCTTTATTTCTTGGACAAAGCAGGAGATATCTCAAGAGCGAAAATGAGCAGAGGCGGAACAAAGAAAGCTAAGAAAGCCGTAAAAAAAGTTGCTAAGAAAGGTAAAGGTAAGAAAAAATAAGATTTCCAAAATAAAAAGCCCGGTATTTTTTGCCGGGCTTTTTTATTTTTTGACAAAACATTACAAAAGGCTTACAATATAGACGTTATTATAATATTCGAATGCACGCTTTACAAAATATAATATAAATCAATAAACAAAAAAGGAGACGAAAAAGAATGAAATTCAAAGGTTTTACGCTTGTAGAACTTGTTATCGTGATTGTTATTGTCGGCATTTTGTCAGTTGTTGCAGTTCCTGTTTATAAAGGATATACAAAAAAAGCAATGGCAACGGAAGGAAAAGCGTTGCTCGGAGCCATTCACACGGCCCAGAAAGTGTATTTTGCGGAATTCAGCAGGTTTGTAACCGGCGCACAGTCGACTTTGCTTGACATCAGAGCAAATACAAATAAATATTTCACGACTTTCTCTGTTACGGGCTCGGCAACCGGTTTTACCGCAGTAACCAACGGTTCAGGCTCGGCTAACGGAATCAGGCTTACTTTGAGAGCAAGTTCAACGGCAGGCCCTTTCCTCACGGAATCGGGTTTATAATTTAGTTTTTATTTCAAGGCTCCGGTTTTGTGTTGCCGGAGCCTTTTTATTTTGCCGCAAAACCGGCGGCGGTTAAAATCTTTCTTCAAATGACGTCGAATATTTAACTTTTAAAAAAAACGTTGACAAATAAAATCAAAAGGTTTAGAATATATATCGTCGCTATTCTGCAGCACGGAATACGAGACTTAATAATAAAACATATAAAAAAAGGAGAATTCAATGAAGAGTATGAAAGGTTTTACACTCGTAGAACTCGTAATCGTAATCGTTATTGTCGGTATTTTGTCAGTTGTTGCAGTTCCTGTTTACAAAGGATATACAAAAAAGGCAATGGCAACGGAAGGAAAAGCGTTGCTCGGAGCAGTTAATACTTCACAGAAAGTTTATTTTGCCGAATGGGGCAATTTTGCAGCGGCAGCCGTATCAACAGTGCTCGATGTTAATGCAAGCACAAACAAATACTTTACAACTTATACAATCGGCAATGCTACAAACGCAGGTTACACAGTAACGACAGCCGGAGCAAGCGGCGCATCAGGAATAGCGTTGACTCTTACCGGATCATCAAGCGGAGCATCTAATATCATCGAATCAGGTCTATAAAATATTTTTGCGGAACGGGAACTTTTTCCCGTTCCGCAAATGAATGTTTTTAAAATTTTAATCCCTGGATAACTCCCGGGATTTTTATTTGCATTAAAGTTCCAATTTTTTGGGCGTTTTTAAGACGCTGTTCTTTTTGTTAAAAAAGGGTATTGACAAAAAAATTCAAATCGTTTAGAATATGCCCCAGGACAATGAAAGACAGTAAGTTTTTTTGACTGCCGGTTGTCTCAAAATTTCGTTGACAGAGTTTTTTTAAACTCTGTTTTTTGAAAAGGTGAAAGCGCAGACGGGTGTTTTGTAAAACACCGGCGAATCTGAAATAAAAATTCAGACAGAAAACTTAATATAGACGTTTTGTTAAACTTGGGTGAAAAACCCGAGTTTTTTTTAAAGGGTAAAAAACCTAAAAAAAGCATTGACAAAAGTACTTTAATGGTTTAGAATATGGCTTGTCGATATTCTGAAGGTCGGAATAAAAGACGTGCCATATAAAATAAAAAAAGGGAGATTCAAATGAAGAGCACGAAAGGTTTTACACTCGTTGAGCTGGTTATCGTAATCGTCATCGTTGGTATCTTGTCAGTAGTTGCAGTGCCGGTTTATAAAGGATACACAAAGAAAGCAATGGCAACAGAAGGAAAAGCATTGCTCGGCGCAATCAATACGTCACAGAAAGTTTATTTTGCAGAATGGGGCAATTTTGCAGCTTCTGCACAGTCAGCTTCTTTGGATGTTGACGCAACCACAAACAAATACTTTACAGCTTACACAATCGGTACGGCTACAAACGCAGGTTTCACTGCAACAACAGCAGGAACAGGCGGAGCATCAGGTATCGCTTTGACAATTACAGGTTCATCAAGCGGCGCATCTAACATCATCGAATCAGGTCTTTAAGAATCAGCAAAAAAGCGGGGGGATTTTTCCCCCGCTTTTTTTTTAATTTAAAAAAAGAGAGCATATTGTATGTTACAGAAAAAAGGATTTACGCTTGTAGAGCTTGTTATAGTTATAGTTATAGTCGGCATTTTATCGGTAGTTGCCGTTCCTATTTATAAAGGCTATACAAAAAGAGCTATGGCTACGGAAGCCGAGGGTACTCTTGGAGCAATTAACACGGCTCAGAAAGTCTATTATGCCGAAAACAATTGTTTTTTAGCTACTGTCGGAGAAGTTTCAAGCAACGGAACTCTTGATATCAACCTTAACTCAAATAAGTATTTTACTTCGTTTCAGGTTAATACAAATTCCACCGGTTTTACCGCAACAACGGCGGGAAATGGCGGAGCGACCGGTATTTCTGTTACTTTGACAGGTTCCGACACAGGCGGAGCGACGATAACAAGAAACGGCATATAACTGACGGCCGTTTTTATTTGTCCGCTTACTGCATAGTCATTTCTTTTGCATGCTTTAAGGCATGTTCTGTTATTTTTTCACCCGATATTATTTTTGCTATTTCTTCGATGTGTTCCTGCTTGTTTAAAATTCTTGCTTTTGTAATATTTCTTCCGTTTATCATTTCCTTGTATATGTGTATATGACTGTCGGCATTTGAGGCTATTTGCGCCTGATGCGATATAAGTATTATTTGTTTGTGCTCCGATATATTCTTAAGTTTTCTGCCTATTTTCTGGCTTGTCTGTCCGCTTGTCCCGGTATCTATTTCATCAAAAATAACGGTCGGGATATTGTAATGGCCGGATAAAGTTGCCGCTATGGCAAGCATTACCCTTGAAAGCTCTCCGCCGGACGCCACTTCCGAAAGAGCATATAAATTTTCTCCGGAGTTTGCGCAGAACATAAATTCTATTTTGTCAAAACCTTCACGCGTAATTTCCTGTTTTTTTACCGTAATTTCAAATATTATTCCCTTCATATTTAGTTCTTCAAGCTCTCCGGCTATATTTTTCGCCAGTTTTTTTGATACCGTTTTTCTTTTCTCGGATATTTTTGAACATAATGTTTCCAGTTCTTTTTTTAAATCGGCAATTTGTTTTTCAATTGTTTCAATATTTGAGTCGTAGTCGGTAATGCCTTTAAGCTTCTCCTCAATATCTTCTTTATATTTTAAAATTTCTTCTATTGAGCCGCCGTATTTTGATTTTAATTTTTTGATAAGCTGCTGTTTTTCAAGCATTGCGTTGAGCATTTCGGGATTTATGAACGTGTTTTGATGGACTGAATTTATATCTCTGTAAAAATCGTCAGTTTGAACGTATATGTCATTTATCGTTTTTAAAAGAACGGATGTGTCGATTCCGAGCTGCCCGAGAAGTTCCGTTTTTTTAATTGTTTTTGAAATTTTATCAATAACCGAATTATCGGATTTGTAGAGAGAATCTATAATTTCACCTGTCAAATTCTGTATTTTTTCTGCATTTTTAAGCTTCGGAAGCTCCGATTCAAGCATGATTTCATCGTTCGTTTTTAAATCGGCTTTTGTTATTTCCAAAATCTGGAAATTGTACAGATCGGCAAGACGTTCCCTTTCCGATAATGAAAGCATTAACGCATTCTTTTTTTCTTCAAGCTGTAAAAAATTCGAATATTTTTCATTAAGTGTTTCAAGAATCTGTTTGTTTCCGGCTACATCATCTATAATCTGTCTCTGGTAGCTTTCGTCAAAAAGCATGTTGGTTTTATGCTGTGCATAAAAATCAACAAGGCGTCTGCCTATTTCATAAAGAGACGAAATATTTACGGCAGTATCGTTTATAAACGCTTTGCTTTTTCCGGCAGTATCAATCTGCCTTCTTACAATTATTTCTTTGTTGTCGCATTCTATGGCAAGATCTTCAAGCATATCTTGAACATGTTTGTTATTTGAGATGTCAAATACGGCAGATACGCTGCAAGAGGAAGCACCCGTTCTTATTGACGAAGAGGCAGCCCTTGCTCCGAGTAAAAGGTCTATTGCCTGTATGATTATTGATTTGCCGGCGCCGGTTTCGCCGGTTATTACGGTCATTCCTTTGGTAAAATCTAAAGATATATCCTCTATGAGAGCGTAATTTTTTATTGACAGACTTGTAAGCAAATTAAACACCCCAGTTTAATTTTGTTTTGAGAGTTTCAAAATAGTTGTCTTTATGGATTTTTATAAATCTGGCCGGTTTTAAATAGGCTTTAACGGTTACTTTTTTATCATGTTTTAAAACATAATTTTCCTGCCCGTCTATGGATACCACAAGATCGTGTTTTTTTGAATTTTTTGAAATGGCAAATTCAAGCGTTTTCTCAGACGGTATAATCATAGGTCTGTGGGTAAGAGTATGAGGCGAAATCGGATTTATTATAAAAAGAGAAAGAGTAGGATAAACAATAGGTCCGGATATCGCAAGCGAATACGCCGTTGAACCCGTAGGGGTTGAAACTATAATGCCGTCTCCTTTGTAGTTGCAAAGAAAATTGCCGTCGATAAAAGCGTCTATGGAGGCAAGTCTTCCGTCATAAACTGACCTGATTACGCAGTCGTTTAATGCCGTTGTTTTTATGGTTTTTTTGCCTGATGCAAATTCCACATAAAGCATCATCCGTTCCTGGCAGCACAAACCGTGTTTTAGAACATATTCTATTGACTCAAAGACTTCGTCGGTTCCCGTGTCAGTCAAAAAACCGAGGGTTCCCATGTTAACGCCTATTATCGGTATTGAAAAAGGCGATACTATTCTGCTTGTCCTGAGCATGGTGCCGTCTCCGCCGAGAGAAATGATAAAGTCTATTTCTGGATTTTTTGTCAGATATTTGGATATTTTTTTTACGCCTATGTTTCTTTCAAGAAGCCACTTTTCTATTGTGCGGGCATATTCCGAGGCTTTTGTTTTT
>Ga0302240_1001266_pt1 | contig 20863 bp, 15 predicted proteins | sample AAG_UR_His_MG_FD_193538 | JGI IMG/M metagenome (GOLD analysis project Ga0302240, IMG submission 193538) | Enriched activated sludge microbial communities from anaerobic digester in WTTP, New Holstein, Wisconsin, United States - AAG_UR_His | ecosystem: Engineered > Bioreactor > Anaerobic >... | reverse complement strand
TTACCGGAAAGATTCTGGAATTTAGTGAAAACAGTGTAATTCTGGACCTTCATGGTCTGGGTTTTGAAATTCTTCTGCCTACAGCTATCTTAAAAACCCTGGAAAATAAAATGGAAGAACCTGTTACCCTTGTATTATATTTTTATCTTCAGATTACCCCTTCCCGTGGAACTCCGGTTCTTATAGGTTTTAATACAGAACTGGAGAGAGAGTTTTTTGAACATTTTATATCCATTGCCAGCATAGGGCCTAAAACAGCTGTAAAATCCCTTATATATCCTTTTTCACAGATTGCCCGGGCTATAGATACAGGGGATGAGTCTTTACTGAAAAGTATGCCCGGTATTGGTCCTCGAAAAGTTAAAGAGATAATAGCAAAACTGCAGGGCAAACTTTCGAAATTTGTTGTTTTAGAAGAAGGAGAAGAAGTTATATCAGATAGAAGACCTGTATTTATCCCAACTGATATAAAAAATGAAACTCTTGAAGTTTTGCTTCAACTTCAGTATACTAAAACAGAGGCCTTAAAAAAGATAGAAAAGGTTCTTCACATTAATCCGGATCTTAAGAGTTCGGAAGAACTTATAAATCTGGTATTGAAGGAAGGTCGTTAAAAGTGAGAAGTGAGAAAAAGAGCAACACCTCTCACCTCTTATGAGTCGAGAAAGAATAGTCACCCGTCAATTATTACCCGATGACAACCAGGTAGATACCATAAGACCTGTCAGTATAGATGAGTATATAGGGCAGGAAAGGGTGATAGAAAATATTAAAATATCTGTAAAAGCTGCCCTTATGAGGAAAGAACCTCTTGATCATGTTTTGTTTTATGGCCCTCCGGGCCTCGGAAAAACTACTCTGGCGAAAATCATAGCCCATGAAATGGATGTGAAGATTATTTCTTCTTCGGGCCCGGCTCTTGAGAAGGCTCATGATCTGGTTGGAATACTGACCAATCTTAATTACGGGGATATCTTCTTTATTGATGAAATACATCGTCTCAACAGAGTAGTGGAAGAATTCCTCTATCCTGCTATGGAAGATTTTCAGATCGATTTTGTTATTGATAAAGGCCCCTATGCTAAAACAATAAAACTTGATTTAAAGAGATTTACCCTTGTGGGGGCCACCACAAGAAAGGGACTTATTACTGCTCCCCTGAGAGATAGATTTGGTATATTGCACCATCTGGATTTTTATTCTGTGGAGGAACTGGAAAAAATAGTTTTTCGTGCCTCCAGAATATTAAATATTGAAATAGATGATGCCGGTGCAGGAGAAATTGCTTTGAGATCCCGTGGCACCCCCAGGATAGCTAACCGTCTTCTTCATCGTGTAAGAGATTATTCTCAGGTAATGGGAAGTGGTAAGATTACGCAGGAAATTGCCGATACGGCACTGAAGCTTCAGGGAGTTGATAAAAAAGGCCTTGATACCCTGGATAGAGCCTTCCTTGAAGTGATAATAGATGTATATAACGGCGGTCCTGTAGGTATAGAGGCCATAGCTGCCACTCTGAATGAAGAGAAAGATACCCTTGAAGATACAGTGGAACCTTTTTTACTCAAAACAGGTTTTCTACTTCGCACACCTTCCGGTAGAAGGGCCAGTCCTGCGGCCTATGAACACCTTGGCCGTTCACCGAAGATTACCGGAGAACAGGGAGATTTTTTTGGCTTTCCGGAAAAAAATGAAATATAATTTTTAATTTTCGGGAATAAAAAAAAATATTTTGCTACTATTTTGCTACTATAAGGCCAAAGTAAACAGGGGGTGTTAATAATGATATTAACTGAAGGAACAATTCTGAAAAGTCGTTATGAAATCCATAAAAAACTGGCAGCCGGAGGCTTTGGAAATGTTTATCTTGCAGAAGATAAATTAAAAGGCGGTCTTCTGGCTATAAAGGAAACCCTCTACGAAGACTTCTCCGAAGGAGATGTAAATAAATTAAAAGAACAATTTCGCTTTGAAGCGGAAATCCTTGTACATCTTTCTCATCCCCGCCTTCCCAGGGTAGAAGATTTTTTTGAAGAAGGTAATAAATATTATCTCGTTATGGAATATATAGATGGGGAAGATTTGCAGAAAATAATAGATGAAAATTCCTCCATACCTTTATCTCAGATACTGGACTGGTCTATTCAACTCTGTAATGTGATGGAATATCTCCATTCACAGAAACCTGCTCCTGTTATTTTCAGAGACTTAAAGCCAAAAAATATAATGCTCTCAAGAAAAGGAGAAATTAAACTGATAGATTTTGGTATATCCAAGTTATTTGATAGTCGCGATAAAACCAAATCAGCTGCGAGAGCTGCAAGTCAGTATTATGCACCGCCCGAACAGTATACCTCTTCAGGTACCGATACTTTAAGTGATGTTTATTCCCTTGGTGCTACTTTTTATTTTTTATTTACCCATTATCACCCTGTTGATGCAATAGATCGCCTTACAGATACACTTACTCTTAATAAACCTTCTGCTTTGAATGAAGCCATAACTCCTGAGCTGGATAACATAATACTTAAAGCCATGGATCTCAATAAAAACAAGCGCTTTAAAAGTGTCTCCCATCTCAGAGAAGCCCTGGAGAAGATAGCTCCTTCTTATGGAGAACTTCCTGATACGATTGAATTATGTGGAAAGCTTATTGATAACACTGCTGCAGAGAAAATAGATAATTTTAAAATTCAACCTTCTGGTTCACTATATAGATCCTCCACTGCTTCCAGAGAAATAATAGAAAAAGAAAGAACTGCAAAGGGAAAAATCCTCTGTGCCCTGATAAGTCTGGCGGCCCTTATACTGGTGATATTTATTTTGAGGCCCTTTATAGCAGGTTATGCTATGGATCAGGCTAAACTCTTCTATAAAACTGGAGATTATGGAAAAGCGATAAATTTTCTTAAAGGATCACAATTTTTAGGAAATTCAGGCACTGAAGTGGCTTTTGCTCTGGGACAGTGTTATTTATGCAATAGTGATTATGATAAATCTATAGAGGAGTTTGAAAAAATTAAATTTGCTTTCGATGCCCATTACTGGCTCTGTAAAGCTTATATTTTACGGGATAAAAAGGATGATTATGAGAAGATAATTTCAGAACTTGAAAGTTATCTGAAAGACGTTCCCGGTGACTACAGAGCATGGTTAGATCTGGGTAATAGTTTTCTCGACTGTAAAGGTAAAAACATTGAAAATGACAGTGAATCTCTGAATAAAGCATTAAATTGTTACTTGAAAAGCAGAGAGACTTTATACTTCTATGATTATACCAGTCAGAGAGAATATTATATCTGGCAGAAAGATCGAAATAAAATCAGTTACCTCCTGGATATTGAGTTTGGTATTGGAAGAGTTTATCAATTGCTGGGAGATTATGAGATGGCTTTAAGACAATATGAGTCAATTAAAAAAATTAACCCCTTATATTCTAAGTTAGAAAATGAGATATCTTCTATTATAGAAAAAATCAATAAATCTGATGATTATAGTGTCACTTCCGGAGTTATCCTGGGAGATGCTTATCTTTTACTCGGTAAATTCAATGAAGCCCTTGAAGAGTATAAAAATGCTTTAAAGAAAGACAAAAGTTTTAATAATAATGCATATTTTCTTATGCATATGGGACAGGCCTCTCTGGCGGCAAGTAATACGAAAGGGGCAATTAACTATTTCAAATCTGCTCTGGATATAATATCACAGAATCCTGATAAATATAAAGATTTAACCATTGTTATACCGGGTATGGAGTCAGTTAGCATGAGTTATATATCACCTGGAGAATCTTCTAAACAAGACAGGAGTCTACCCTCTAATAATGATAAGAATGAGAAGATATACCTTAAAGAATTATATAGTTCATCAGGAACATTATCGGTAGTATCCCCTGAGGAAAAGATTTTGCCTCAATCCAATGGCGGCTCTGAGTTATATTATTATATGGCTGAAGCCTATGAGACAGAGAAAAATTTTCCTGAAGCTATAAAGAATTATGAAACTTATATAGAACTCTGTCCCCGGGGAGTTTTTTCCCTGGCAGCCCGGGATAATATATCACGTCTGGAGAAGAAGCAATAAAATAGTGTTTCAAAAAAAATATTTTATAATTTTTGCTTTAATTATGGCCCTGGAATGTGAGATATTTTACCTTCTCCTTTCCTGCCTGCTGGATTCCCCCTTTCCCGGGAATGACAGAAAAGCAGAAATGTTAGATTGTAATGTCAGGATATCTACAAATCGGTAAGACACCCTTCTTTTTCTTTATATACAGATAAAATTTTATCGTTATATAAAAATTATTTTCTATAAAACTAAACTTTCAAAGAATCTCTTTGTTCACAGCAGTTATTGTGTTTTTTTATTCCATAATGGGTAAGTCCTGATTTAAAATCTCCTGAAAATTTTTTATTTGTATTGATTTTATTTTTATTATATACTATAATTAATTTATACAGAAGTTACGCAAATTTTTATGAAGGTGGAAGGAATTCAGGATTCAAGAGTCAGAATAATTTTTAAAACTCCTGAATTCTGTATTCTGAATTCAGGAGTTTTGAATTTGCAAAATACATAACTTCTGTTTATATAAAAAGAAAAAATTTTTATGAATCAGGAGGGTATATGTATGTATAAGTCTGCATCTAAAAAAGGCATAGCTTTAATCAGTGTATTATTAATATTAACAGTTCTCGTTATGTTTATAGTGGCTTACGGCACTCTCATTACAGGGAGTCAGACAAATGCCTCTACTTATTCCGGTAGAATAATACTTCAGGAACTAGCCGAAGCAGGTCTTGGAAAAGCCCTTTATGAACTGAATAAGAATCCTGAATGGGCAAGTGGCACTCCCTATGAAAGAGTAGAAGAGGATTTATCTGATGTAAGGGGCAGATTTTTAATTACCTTTGATCCGAATGAAGATTACTGTTCCATAAATAATCTCACAAAACCTACTTCTACCAGTAGAAGTAGTAAACCCGGCGGTAATGTGCCTCCCTATACGGCGGAAATCATTATAAAAGCTTCTTTAGTGGAAAGTAACGGGAGTATAAAGGGTTCCAGGTATTATGCCATTCAGCTTGTAAGGGGAGATTTTTTTGATAAACACGTTTCCTCAGAAGGACCTATAATTATAAGAAATCTGTACAAATATATGGATACGGGTACATCTGATAGAGGTGGTGCAATACATTCAAATTATAATGATGAAGATGATGAAAAACCGGCTATTAAACTCCTTTCGGAAAGTAGTCTAATGGAAATATGCCTTGGAAGTATCCGCAAAAAAGGTATTATAAGTTCCCCCGGTCTGATTCATAAAGGCCCTAATGTTGTCCTTGACTCGCCTTCTACAGTTGATCCTCCCCTGGAGAAAAGTTCTGCCACTCCAAAAGGTGATCTGGATATAAATGAATTAATAAGCAGAGGAGTTGCAGAAAGTTCACCTGTCCCGGTTGCTCCGGGAGAATATAAAATCGAAAGGGAAGCAGTTTATAGTGGAGGAGATGGCCTAGAGACGATGGTGTTTGATCATTATACATATAAAATAACTCATAATGGTGCAGAATATAACCTTAATGACCACGATAGCTGGGCTAGAATAGATCCGGACTCGGGAGATTTTATAATTGAAAAGGATATATATGTCAAACCTCCTAGTCATCCTATTCCCGGTCATAATCATGATATCTTCAGGATAAATTTTACCTATGACGATAGAAAGACCCGCACAGGTTCAGACTCTCCGGCAATACAGTCCCCTCAGAGACCTGTAGCAGAGGGAGAAACAGTCTATGAGGGGCCGGTAAATTCTAATATACCTGTTGTCCTGTTCAAAGATCCCAATGTGATACCAGACAGTTATCCCACAGTATTTTCCCGTTGTAAGGTGGAATTTATCAATTCGTCGCCTTCCATTTCTAGTGATCCCTCTGTTGATTCCGTTGTTGCTCCCTTAATGGGTACAGGTGCTATAATATGTGAAAAAGATCTGAAGGCAGGTATACAGAAAAATCATGGCGCTCTTGTCCTTATGAGTTGTGAAGATATAAACCTTGAAGCGATCTTTGAAGAAAATATAACATTTTCTGGTTTTCTTTATGCAAAAGATGATCTCCATATAGTTCCCTCTCTTGCGGTGGACTCGTGGAGGCCCCCTGATATTGGAGTAGAAGCTCCAGCATTAACTGCACCACTTACTATGTATTCAGGAGATATAAATCCAGATGACAATGCCCTGGATGATCCAAACAACCCTGTAAGTCTTGATATAAACCTTCCTTACAGGTGGATTACCTTTGAGAATTACAGTGGATATCTGAAATTAATTGATGAAGCTACAAAATACAACTATGCTTTTCCCGTAAAGGTAAAATGTTATTATGAAATATAATAAAGGCCTTACTTTTGCAGAGCTTTTAACGACTATAGCAATTGTATCCTGTATAATAATAAGTATATCGGCTTTTTTTGCCCGGGGTCTTATAGCTGTAAAGAAAAATCAGGCTCTTCTTCCCGGTTATGACCTGGCTAAAGGTCGTATTGAGCAAATACGCAGATGTTCTTATGATACACTTATAGCTTCTTATCTTCCTTCTCCGAAGGAGGTAAAGATTTTTCAAAATGGAATTACTTATAATATGGAGGTAAATACAGAGGTTATATACAGGCCGGAAATATCAGGAACTTCCAATGATGGCAGAAGTCTTTTAAGAGTTACTGTTAATGTGCAATGGGAAGCCATAAAGGAACAGGGTAAGAAAAATATAACTCTTCAGACTTATATTTATACAGATCCTCTAGTATTTCCAGTTTCTCCTTTGTGATGCCGGCAGGTAACTGAGATATGTTTAAAGATAAAAAAGGTCATAGTCTTCTTGAAGTGGTTTTAAGCACTATTATCTTTTCTCTTATAATGCTTACTATAACGGCTCTTTTGAATATAGGTCTTAAAAGCTGGCAGATAGGAGAGACCAGTATTGATGTACAGAATGCTGCAGAGGTTACCCTTCATCGTCTTACAGGAGAATTGAAATTAACCTCTCTTGGCTCCTGTGTAATTGAACCTGATTATATAGTATTTGATTCTGCCATAGATGATTACGGAAAATTTAAAATTGATTCTATCACAAGAACTCCTCTATGGCAGAATTACATACTCTATTATAAATATAAAGCTGACCCGAATGATGACTATTCTATTCTTTATAGAAAAAAACTAAGCCATGATGTATCTTCTGTAGCTAACAGAGCTACAGTAGACAGTAATGATCTTAAACCTGATACAAATTCCAGAATAGTGGCAAAGAGTGTAGAAAGATTTGAAGTAACCCGCCAGGGAGATTTACTTAATATCCGCCTCATATGTTCCAGAAAGATAGGGGAAAGGAAACTTCCTTACAATCAGGATTTTGATGCAGATAAAATTAAAGCCTCTATAGATATATTGACCTCTGTATTTCCAAGGAATAATTGAAGTGTGAAAAGTGTTATATTTTTGGCGAGGATTGCAGGACTTAAAGATATTGTCAAAAGGTCAAAGAACGGTCTTTAATACAGATTGCAGGAAAAGAGTCTGAAAGTGACTGAAGAAGGAATAACTGTTAAAATCCTCGGTGCAGGTGTTTTTTTTATATTTCTTTTCACCCCTTCAGCAGATCATCTTACAGCTATAGGATTTTTAATATCTCTTATAACTTTTTGCCTTCTTTTAAGAGGTCCTCTTAAAAGTTATATTTTCTTTAATCTACCTCTCATATTACTTTTATTTTCAGGCTTTGTATCTTTAATTTTTTCCTTTAACAAAAGGGCTTCCCTGATATCTCTTTTATGTCTGTCTACAGGAATGATAGTTTTTTATATAATTACTGTTTATATGAGTTTTAAGCCTGAAAAAATAAGATCTCTTTTACTGTGTCTTATAATTTCTTTTTCTATTATGGTGATTACAGGTTTATTACAGTTTATTTTTAATAGATATAATACCTGGATGGATGTGGAAATAAGCCCCGGTGTTATAGAACACAGAGGGAGATTGACTTCCCTTTTTATTTTTCCCAATGGTTTTTCTGCCTATCTTGTTATGTCTCTTCCTGTTATACTGGGAGCTTTAAGGATTGAAGGGACAGGGTTTTTAAAAAGGATTTTTCTTATCTTTATTTCTCTTATAAGCCTGGTCTGCCTTGTTTCTACTTATTCAAGAGCTGGATGGATCGGTTTTGCAGTCTCTATAGTTTTGATGGGCTATCTTTCTGCAAGAAAAAAAAGGGTTCTCCTGCTATCTTTACTGATATTCAGTATAATAGGTATTTCTCTTTTTTTATTTTTACAGCGGGAAACACTTAAATCTTTTTTATTTCATAATTATTCGGATCAGAGCAGACAGTTTATCTGGGCTAAATCGATAAAAATGATAAAGGACCATCCCCTTACAGGTATAGGAATAGGGAATTTTTATTATGTATATCCCCGGTATATCTTACAGGGGGAAGAGAAATTACCTGAAGAGGTATCCCATCCCTGGCATGCCCATAATCTGTTTCTTAATATAGCGGTAGAAATGGGTTTACCTGCTCTATGTTTTTTCTTGTGGTTTATTTTTAGACTTTTAAAGGAATTTTTTTGTTCTGCAGAAAAAAAAGGAGAATTTAATCAGATTTTATATGGTATAATATCAGGGTTAATTGGATTTATAATCTTTAATCATATAGATTTTGTTATGGGAGATCTGAAAAATGGCCTTTATTTGTTTATTGTTCTTGCTTTCGGGTCCGGTCTTGTAAAGGCTACGGAAAGAAAGGAGATATAATTTATGTTTGTTCCCTTACTGGATTTAAAAGCCCAGTATAATCTGATAAAAGATGAAATAAAAGAAGCAATAGAAAGGGTTTTTGGCCATCAAAGATTTATCTTGGGTCCAGAAGTGAAAGAACTGGAAGAAAGGATTTCTAATTACTGTGGAACTAAATATGCCACAGGTGTTTCCTCCGGCACAGACGCTCTTCTTTTAGCTCTTATGTCTATTGGAATAAAACCCGGTGATGAAATTATTACGAGTACCTATACCTTTTTTGCTACGGGAGGATCTATTTACAGGCTGGGAGCCATCCCGGTGTTTGTAGATATAGATAAAAAAACATATAATATGGATCCTTCTAAGATTGAAGAGAAAATTACCGGAAAAACAAAAGCCCTAATACCTGTTCATCTTTTTGGACAGATGTGCCAGATGGATCCTATTATGGAGATTGCTGAGAAATATGAATTAAAAGTTATAGAAGATGCAGCCCAGTCTATAGGAGCTCTTTATTATAAGAGAAAAGCAGGTACTATGGGGGATATGGGATGTTTTTCCTTTTTTCCCTCTAAAAATTTGGGCGCCTGTGGAGATGGCGGAATGATTGTAACAAATGATAGAGAGCTTTCAGAAAGATTGGAAATACTGAGAAATCATGGAGCAAATCCCAGATATTATCACAGTACAGTAGGAGGAAATTTTCGCCTTGATACCATTCAGGCTGCAATACTGCTGGTGAAATTGAAATATCTTGATACCTGGTCAGAAGGAAGAAGAAAGAATGCAGAATTTTATAATAATAGATTTACCGGTACTGATGTCATTACCCCATATGTGGAAGAGTATAATTATTCTATATATAATCAATATGTTATAAGAGTAAAGGACAGGGACAGGCTTTTTAAATACCTCCAATCAGAAGGTATAGGATGTGAAATTTATTATCCTGTGCCTCTTCATATTCAGGAGTGTTTTTCTTTCCTGGGATATAAAAAGGGAGATTTGCAAGTGGCAGAGCAGGCAGCAGAAGAAACTCTGGCCATACCCGTTTATACTGAACTTACAGATGAACAGAAAGACTGTGTAATAGATAAAATACTGAATTTCTATAAAGGAGGGCTTCTATGAGAATACTTGTTACAGGAGGGGCAGGCTTTATGGGCAGTGAGTTTATACGTCAGGCTATAGGAAAAGACTATGAAATTATACTTTTAGATAAACTCACCTATGCAGCAGACTTAAAGAGAATAGAAGAAGTAGAAAAAGACATAATTTTTTATAAAGCAGATATAAATAACAGAGAATTTGCAGATCATATCTTTAAAAAAGAAAAACCCCGTGTTGTTGTTCACTGGGCAGCAGAAAGTCATGTAGATAGAAGTATTATGGATGCTTCTCCTTTTATTGATACAAATGTCAGAGGTACCCAGGTTTTACTTGATGTAGCCAGAGATTATGAAATAGAAAAATTTATAAATATATCGACCGATGAGGTTTATGGTGAACTCGGAACAGAAGGTCAGTTTTTTGAAGTCTCACCTCTTAAGCCAAATTCTCCTTATGCAGTAAGTAAAACTTCGGCAGATATGCTCGGAAGAGCTTATTTCCGAACCTATGGTTTACCTGTAATAACTGTCAGGCCTTCGAATAATTACGGTCCCTGGCAGTATCCGGAAAAACTTATTCCTGTAGTAATTCTGAAGGCAATGGATAATAAGCCTGTTCCTGTTTACGCCAGAGGTGAAAACGTAAGGGAATGGCTTTATGTATCTGATTGTGCCGATGCCGTATTTCAGATAATAGACAGAGGAAAAGCCGGTGAGATATATAATATAGGAAGTGGCCAGGAAAGAAAAAATATAGACACCGTAAAGACTATACTTAAAATACTGGATAAATCGGAAGATTTAATAGAATTCGTAAAAGACAGACCTGGCCATGATTACAGATATTCTCTGAACATAGATAAAATTAAAGGAGAACTTTCCTGGCAGGCAGGAATTAAATTTCAAGAAGGTATAGAAAAGACTGTGAAGTGGTATGTTTCTAATATAGACTGGGTGGAGAAGAAAGTTAACTATCTTAAATCTCTCTGGGAGAAAGTTTATGTGAAAACGTAAGATGTGTAGGGGCAGAACAGTGTTTTGCCCTTTTTTAAGAGAAAGGTGTATAAAATTATGAAATATCTTGTTCTGGGGAAAAAAGGTCAACTGGGGAAAGATTTTGTTAAGGAACTGAACAGACAGGGGAGAGATTTTAGTGCTTTTGATATAGATGAACTGGATATAGGCAGACTGAGTGATGTTCTGGCTGTTTTTGAGAAAATAAAACCTTCTATTGTTATAAACTGTGCCGCCTGTAATCAGGTGGATATGGCGGAAGAAAGATATGATCTGGCATACAGGGTGAATTCTCTGGGTGTTCGAAATCTGGCTTTTGCTTCGAAAAAATATAATTCTTTTCTGGTTCATTACAGCAGTGATTATATCTTTGACGGTTCGAAAACTAATGGTTTATATATTGAAGAAGATGCTCCTCATCCTTTAAATGAGTATGGAAAAAGTAAATATCTGGGAGAATTATTTTTAAAAGAAGAAATGGATAAATATTTAATTCTCAGACTGAGCTGGGTTTTTGGGGAAGGAGAGCAGAATTTTATTCATAAACTCCTGGATTGGAGCAAAAAGAATGAATATCTGAAAATAGCTTCTGATGAAGTATCTGTTCCGACTTACACGGGGACAGTTGTTCAGGTTACCCTGAGAGCTATGGAAAAGGCTCTCTCCGGTCTTTATCATCTGACAAACTCCGGTTATGCTTCAAGATATGAATGGGCAAGATTTATATTGAATACATTGAACATAAATAAGGTAATTTATCCCGTATCGAAGGAAATATTTAATTTACCTGCCAGAAGACCGGCCTTTTCGGCTATGAGTAATGAGAAGATCAGTAAAATACTGAATATAGAGATACCTTTCTGGGAAGAAGAGATAAGAAGATTCATTAATAAGTACGGCAACAGGTAAGCTGGTATCCATATGGAGAACCTGTCCCTGTCCGGATTTTTACGCAAAATCTATGATCCTGTTACAATAAAATCTTATACGGTTTTGTATTTATTTAAGTTATAACTTTCTCTTTTGACAGCAATCCTTTGCTCCAGAACCCGGACAGGTGTATATGTTTACTATACAGTTAAACTAAAAGGAATCCGTATAAGATGCGAGATTTACGTTTTTGGTCTCTTAAAAATACCGCTCAGGATTTTTTTTGCTCTTTTTACTCCTTCCGGCCCTGCCAGAAGAATACCTGCTCCCATCATAATCCAGGATAGTGCATAAAATCCTCCTGCCAGAAGGTACCAGAAGTTTTCTCCTGTTTTTGCCCCGATTCCCGTACTTATTGCAAGGCCTCCATAACCGATGGGAAAATTGGCAATCAATAATAAGAGACCCAGTCTGAATTTTATAGAATTTTTTGTCTTATCCACTATTATTACTTCTTGCTGCAAAAGAAAGATTCCTCTCTTTAAAGAAATATTTTCGTCTTCATACTTGATTAATAACTTACATTCTGATATAATTAATAATCGATCAATCGGGGTGTAGCTCAGTTTGGTTTAGAGCACTAGCATGGGGGGCTAGGGGTCGCCAGTTCAACTCTGGCCACTCCGATCAGAAAAAATCTCTCTTGGGAGAGATTTTTTTATCAGGAGGGGTTTCTATGAAAAATCTTGCCATAGTTCTTGTAAGCGGAGGTATGGATAGCTGTGTCACAACAGCTATTGCAAAACAGACCTTTGAAGTGGCTTTTTTGCACCTGAATTATGGACAGAGAACAGAAAGCAGAGAATTCCGTGCTTTTCACAACATTGCCGATTATTATGATGTGGGAAAACGCCTTATAGTTAATATAGATTACTTGAAACAGATTGGCGGTTCAAGTCTTACTGATAGCAGTATAAAAATTCCCCGCAGGAGCTTATCTAATCAAACCCCTGCAGAGATACCTTCTTCCTATGTTCCCTTCAGAAATACCCATATAATAGCCATTGCAGTCTCCTGGGCAGAGGTTATAGGAGCCGAAAAGATTTTTATAGGAGCAGTGGAAGAGGATTCCTCTGGTTATCCTGACTGTAGAAAATCTTACTATGAAGCCTATAATAAACTTATAGAAGTTGGAACAAAACCTGAAACTCATATAGAAATAGTTACACCTGTAATTGATATGAAAAAAAGTGAGATTGTAAGAAAAGGAATAGAACTTGAAGCTCCTTTGCATCTAACCTGGTCATGCTACGGAAACAGTGATCTTGCCTGTGGTGAATGTGATAGTTGTTTATTGCGCCTGAGAGGTTTTAGAGAAGCCGGGGTGGAAGATCCCATAGGTTATGTGAGACCTGATGGGTAATGAGTTATAACCCAACCGGGGCGAACCCAGAGGTTCACCCCTACTTCTTTCCTCTCCTCATTACAATATAACCGTCTTTCGACAGGGCACACCTGAAGCCCCAGTAGTAATTTCCGTAATCAGGCATATGCCAGGAGCGGAAACTTGTGCGGAAATAATAGGGTTTCCCGGAATTAAACCATGAACCTCCTCTCAGGACTTTGAATTCACCGCCCTCTGCTCCCTGGGGGTTGGCTTCCAGAACTTCACTGTAATATATATCCAGATACCAGTCATTACACCATTCCCATACATTACCTGCCATATCCATAACTCCGTAAGGACTGGCTCCTTCAGGAAAAGCCCATACTGGAAGTGTTCCTGTACGTATACGATTTTCCATAGCCGTATCATACCAGTAATCTTTACCTTTTTCATGTCTTTCCTTCAGGAAAGGTTCTATTTTCTCTCTTGTTATATGCATATTATTACATTTATCTTTGTCCCATTCATTGCCCCAGGGATACATAAGCCCTTCCGTGCCTCTTGCCGCTTTTTCCCATTCAGCTTCAGTAGGAAGGCTTTTTCCTGCCCATCTGCAGTATTCATCTGCATCTTTCCAGGTTATACCTACAACAGGATGATTTTCTTTACCCTGGTCAAAACATTTATCCCACCAGGCAGCTGTCCCCTGGATCGTTAGTGGTTTATATCCGGTTTTTTCCATAAATAACATATATTTCTGATTGGTTACAGGATATTTATCTATGTAATATACATCGAGAGGTACTTTATGAGAAGGTTTTTCAAATTCTCTTGCAGATTGATCTTTCTCTTCAATAGCTCCCATTATGAATTCCCCTTCAGGTATGAGGATCATTTCTGCTCCATCTACAGGAGATACTATAGTTGGTGGTAGTACTATCTCTCTTTCATCTTCTACTGTTATTCTTTCTCTTCTTACAAGTTCTCCTGCCAGTGCTCTTCTTTTTACATCCTCATTTATCTCTTTAATTTTTCTTTTGGAAAGCCGGAAGGGTTTTAATAAATCTGCAACTATTTCTCCTCTTTCCTCTTCACTTATTTCTTCAAGATATATAGATTCAAGTAATTCTATGAGTTGTTCTTCTGCTCTTTTACGTTTTTCGTACTCTTTCAAGTCGGAACCTCTGAGTAAGCCACCGTGGAACATGAGTAATTCTATATATTCCAGAAGTTCTTCAGCATCCTGGTAACGTTTTGTGGGATCCTTTTCCAGGCAATTCATTATAAGATTTTCCATATCTTCCGATATTTTGGGGTTCAGTTCCCGGAGAGACTTTATATCTCTGAATAATATGGTTCCTCCCAGACCGGCAATAGTCAGGGAGTTGAAGCTATAAGGAAGTTCTCCTGTTAACATTTCAAAAAGCACAATACCAAGGGAATATATATCAGAATAATAACTGATTGAATGTTCTGTTCCAAAATGTTCGGGAGAGAAGTAATAAGCTGTTTTTACGGGAAATCCGGATATAAAATTTGTTTCAGCATCAAAGGCACGCATTACACCGAAATCAGAGATCTTTACTTCCTCATTTTTGTGTATCAGTACATTCTCTGGTTTTATATTTCTGTGGACTATTCCTTCCCGGTGAATCTGGCTTAAACCCAGACAGATTTGTCTTGTGATCCTCAGAACATCTTCTTCTTTAAAGCTTTTCTTTTTATTCAGATAATCTCTGAGGGTTATAGGTTCAACATATTCATTTACAATAAAGGTTTCACCGGGAAATATACCTATAGCTGTCATTCTTACTACATTATTATGTTTTACTCTAGCCGCTTTGGTAGCTTCTTTTTCCAGTGTCTTAACCCACTTTTTATTGTTAGAAAGAAATTCCGGAAGAATTTTTACTGCCCTCATTACACCTCTATCAAATTGAAGTGCTTTAAAGACCTGTCCCATACCGCCTTCGCCGACTAAATCCAATATACGGTAATTTTTTAAAAGTTTTTTATCAGAAAGAGGTTTTTTGACAGGTTCTATATTTGTAAGAAGTTTTTTCTTCAGTCTTCCACCTTTGCTGAATAAATCATCTATCTGTTTTGTATGAACTATTCCTATGGCATGCTCAACTGAAAAGAAGAGATAATTTATTTGATCACCTGAAATATAATCAAATAAAAATATATGATCATCATTACAGAAACATTTTTCATAAATTAAAAGAGGGTAAAGTTCCATTAATTGATTGGTTTCAGGTATGAGGAGATGAAATATATCCTGTATGGGATGTTGTGATACTGCTTCTTCTCCTGTGAGCTGAAGATCACAACCCATATATTTTGCCACTTCAAAAAAGTATTTTCCTTCAAAAACTTCAATTCTTAAAGGTCTTATAAGTGGATAATCACAGAGAAATTCAAGTTTCACAAGGAGTATCATTAAAATTTCTTCTAATTCTGCGTGATATTTTTGGGCAAGTTTTAAGGAATCACAACCCAGGGGTCCGAATTGATCTCTTATAAACAGGGCTTTTTCCATCTTTCTTCCTATATTATTGACATTGCCTCCTTTATCATAATAAAGGGAGAGGAATTTGGGTATTATAGGAGTTTTGCCACTGTAAATATAAATGAGAAGCATTTCTTTGAACAGTTCCATCCAACTTTTTGGTGTATTTCTTTCTTCGAAGAATTGCCATATAAAAATATCAGCTTTAGGATTTCTCTGTTCTTCTGATGAAAGATATCCTGTGAGCAATATTAAAGTACAATATCTGATAAGGGTTTCAAAGAAGAAACAGCAGATATTGAACTTTAAAAGAATATCATCACATGTCCTCATAGCACGATAAATACTGGCCAGAGGATGGGGAAAACATGTTTCTGCAAGATAATAAAAGGTTGTTTGTTCGTAATCTGAATATGCCTGTTTCAAAGAATTACCATCACCTGTAAATTATTATTAGCTTTCAGCTTTTTCCTTAAGCTGATTGCTGATAGCGTTAAACATAAAAGGTTTATTTTTACTGAAGCTAATAATTTAACAATAATAAAACTTCCTATGTATTTAAAATATATAACAAATTTTTTCGTCAAATTATAAAATATTCCTTCTAGTTTCTATCTTGAGATCTATGAAATTTAAAAATCCTATAAAATTCTTCTATTTAAGGAGGTTTTATTTTAGTTATGACGAAAATCTTTATATAATATTATCTGCTTGTGCCTGGCAGATTGTTTTTTAAAGGTAATAATTAGAAAGAAAATAATATTAATTGTATATGCTTGAATTATATAATACAGTGCATCCATATAATACAAAGATTAATATTGCCTATTATTCAGAAAGCGGCTGGCTGAGTTTTTTCTTAAATTTTTTATTTTCCATAAGTCCTTTTGAATATTTATGTTTTTTTGAAGATCCACAAAGGAATCATCCTTTTTTATCGATTAGTAAAATAAATGAAATCTCTATATTTAATCAAATGGATTTAGATGAAAAGAGTGGTTTTGGCTCTGTAGACGGGGCTATTTATTTTGATATAGGCAGTGAAAATTACTTTATCTTTATTCATACTATAAATAATAAATATAAAGAAGCCTGTAGTATACCTGAAAAGAACAGGCTGGCTTTTAATAAGACTATAAATGGGCGTATAGAATTAACTTATAGATTTTGTCTGTCTGTAAAAAATACTTTTCACAAAAAAAACCCGAAATTTATAAATGAAACTTCCAAATATCTTCATGAAAGTTATATTAAAACTGATAAATTTTATATTATACCACATAAAAAGATGGATAAGATGAAATTTCGACGAATCAGGATAAAGGAGGGTAGAGAGGAAGTTTTTATAGGGAGATTTTTTAGAGAAGATACAAAATTTTATTTTTTGATAATAACAGATGATAAAAATAATCCTTTTTCTCCTGAGCATCCTGATTTTTCAGAACATTATACACCCAGAATATATCCAGAAAAGGGTTCAGAAGATTTATGGGAAGTGGTGAAAGATAAATTTCTATGGCTTCCTAAAAGTATAATAATCAATCTTATGATGCCTGGAATGGTAAGTCATAATTATTCTTTCCCATCAAAATTCTGCTATTCTTACAGTGGAATAAAAGATTTTTCTCCGGAAAAAATAGCTTTTGAAACCCGTGAAGATAATTTGTCAATAAGTAAATATAATTTTTCACGATTGGATTTATGGCCTTTATGATATATATATATTAATTTTACTAAATTTGATTGTAGAATATACACAGATACTTGACATAAGTATTTTTCTCGTTATACTTATAAATAAGATTTTTTGTGGATTATTTTACAATAAAGGAAGTGTAGCAAGTGATTTGTTTTAGATGTGGAGAAAGTAATCCACCATTTACTAATGTGTGTAACCGTTGTAATGCGAAATTACCTAAAATTAGTATTAATGTAGCTCCCCCCATTTCCAGCCCTAGAACAGCAAGATTAAACCGTATATTAGAAATAGCTAATAAAACTCTTGATGGAGCATTAAATCCACAGGAGTTAATTAGTAAAATTGAAAAACATGAAGAAGATTTTAAAAATGGAGAAAGAAATCTGTTGGCAAGTATGCCTAAAGCGAAAAAGAAGCCTCCAGCACCTGTTATTCCGAAAAAAAAGTTCCCGAGAGGATTTGTACTTGAAGAAGAACCAGAAATAGATTGGGATCTTGAACTGGAGAAAACCATAAATTTAGAATTTAAAGATCAGCTTAATATGGGTCTTAAAGCAATAAGACTATTTTTGCAGTGTCTTAATTCAATAAAAACAGTTCTTTTAGAAATAGATAAAGTTTACCCGGCTATGGATGAAGAAGAAACAGAAGATGACCTGATTGAAAGAGGTCTGGCTGGATTGGCAGATGAAGAATCTGATAAACTGTTTGAATTATCAGAAGGACAGGAAGCAGTAATAATTGAAGTTCTGGAAACAGCTAAAAAAGCCAATGAATTTCTTAATCAATTTATGGATATGGCCGAAGAAAAAGGGAGAAAAATAAGAGAAGAAAATATCCTCTATGAGGATGAATCTACATTACTTTGATTTTAAAAAAGGTTTATAAGAAATTATATTTTTCATTTCGTATAATTCCATCCCAGTAATTAAGCACTTCCTTTTTATTAGATAATATATCCAGATCGAGAGATCTGATTTCATTATAATCAATATTATATCTGTCAGGCCAGGAGAAGATTACTAAATCACCTCCTGGCCTTCTTATTAGTTCCTTTTTATGATAACCTGCCAGGAAATGATGGTAATTCATAGTGAAGACATAGGGATTTGGGAAGGGGCTGTATGTTAACCAGTACTCCAGAATGGCACTTTTCGGAACATTAATTTCTTTTGCCAGTACTTCGAGAAAATCTGATAAGTAAATACTCTTTTCCCCCAGTGATATTCCTATGGGTGTAGATACCCTGGCCCGCAGCTGATAGATAAAATCTTCATTTTCCAGAATATATTTAATAGCTCTTCCAAACTGGTCATCATTTATTCCCTGAGACATGGTAAAGGAAAACTGTGTTTTGATACCAAGACTTTTTATATTAGAAAGAGCTTTCATTTTTATATTAAGTAAAGGAGCATTCTCTATAGCCAGAAAAACCTTTTCAGTAAAACCATTACAGGAAAAATTTATAATCAATAAGCCTGCTTCTTTTAGAATTTTAAGATAAGAAATATCAACAAGTTTTACACCGTTTGTAACAAGTATGGGTATTTTACCTTTTTTTGATATATACTCAATTATTTCCGGCAGATCTTCTCTTAAAGTAGGTTCTCCCCCTGATAAAGATATAGCCATACCTGTATAATTTTTTATAGCCTCTTTTATTTCTTTCAGAGAGAGGTCTTTTTTTGTATCTCTTTCAGGCAGATAACACAGATGACATTTGAGATTACAGGCATGAGTTACATTTATCATAAGACACCTCATAAATCCCGTATCATCTTTTGGCCGTGAAGTAATCTTTCTATAAAAGTCCACATCATTTTCCACAAGACCTCTGAATTTGCCGTGGGTAGAGCATTCTTTAAGCATAAAAACTTTACTTTCTTCTTCTACTACAGATGCATTTATTTTTTCGTAACAGATGGGACAGAGACTTATGGTATGTTCTTTTATTATTTTCATAAATAAAACCTGCCTTTTTGGAGTGAGAGGTGAGAGGTGAAAAGTGAGACGTAAGACGTAATTATACGTCACCCGTCACCCATCACCCATATTATACACCACTATATAAATTTTTCAATATGAAACCTCCGGAACCTTCGTTGACTTATATATATTTTTTTGTTATTTTATCTATTATGAATAAGCGGATATTTAAGATTCTATTAATAGAAGCAGTAGTTCCTGAAAGAAGCAGAACTTCTATAGAACTTGCCCATCCCGTAGGGCCTATGTATCTTGCTTCCTGTCTCAGGGAAGATAATAGAGAAAGATATATTGAGATATTTGATACAAAATTATCTTTTGATGTGGCAGGAGATCTTAAGAAATACATGAGAAGAATAAGGCCTGATCTCGTCGGTATAAAGGCTTATTCCAGGGATTCCGATCTTTTAACTCACCTGTGCAGATTAATAAAAAGGATAGATAGAAAGTGCATAATTGTAGCAGGAGGCCCCTATGCAAATGCAAAAGGCGAAAGTCTCTTAGAAGATCCTTTTATAGATTTTTCTGTTCTCCATGAAGGAGAAATAACCTTTGTTGAACTTGTAAATCGTCTGGAAAAAGGGGAAGATACAGATGATATAAAGGGAATAATCTACAGAAAAAAAGATGAAATTATAAAGACCCCTGAAAGGGAATTTATTCATAATCTTGATTTCATACCTCTTCCTGCCTATGATCTTACAGATGATCCGAGATATAATAAAAGATATTATGAATATATTGATGGTGATAAGAGATATCCCGATGCCGTTCAGGTCAGAGCGAAGGCTATGACCATATTTACTTCCAGAGGTTGTCCCTATAACTGTATATACTGTCATAATATATTCGGGAAAAAATTCAGGGCCAGATCTTCCGGCCATGTATGGAAAGAGATGAAACTTCTTTATAATGATTACGGAGTTCATCAGTTTTTCATATGGGATGATATATTTAATTTAGATAAAAGAAGAGCCCATGAGATATGTGACCTTATAATAGAAAGTGGTTATGATATAAAACTTGCCTTCCCCAACGGTCTTCGTGGAGACCTGATGGATAGAGATCTTATCTTTAAACTTAAAGAAGCAGGAACTTTTTTTATAACATATGCCATTGAGACAGCGTCTTCCAGGTTACAGAAACTCATAAAAAAGAATATAGATCTGGATAAACTGAGAGAGATAATCACAGTAACATCCAGAGAAGCCGGAATACTTACTCAGGGCTTTTTTATGTTCGGTTTTCCCACGGAAACAGAAGAAGAAATGTATCTAACAATAGATTATGCAGTAAAATCCGATCTGGACTTTACCTCTATGTTCATAGTAAATCCCTTTGAAGGAACAGAACTTTTTGATATGGCCAGTCATTATACAGGATTGAAAGAATATAGATTTGATTACTACAATGTAAATTACAGCCTTGCAGAGGTTTCTCTTGAGGAATTGAAAAAGATCCATATAGATGGCCAGATAAAGTTTCATAC
>Ga0302240_1001248_pt1 | contig 21071 bp, 3 predicted proteins | sample AAG_UR_His_MG_FD_193538 | JGI IMG/M metagenome (GOLD analysis project Ga0302240, IMG submission 193538) | Enriched activated sludge microbial communities from anaerobic digester in WTTP, New Holstein, Wisconsin, United States - AAG_UR_His | ecosystem: Engineered > Bioreactor > Anaerobic >... | reverse complement strand
GGAGACAGGTTTGATCCGGCAATTTTAAAAAAGTTTTTGGCTAAAATAGGAATAGACGCCGATAACTCTAAAAATGTCGATTTTTTACAGAGGTCAAAAGATTCCGGCGTAAAGATAAAATTGTTTGACAGAATAATAAATTCACCGAGAAGCGGCAAAAAGAGCTTGTTCTGGATGCACGGGCATGGTTCAAAAGACGGTTTCTATATAACAGATACAGAAAATATATCATTTCAGGAGTTTGCAAACGCCTTGTATACGGCAAGTAAACTCGGAGTTGATCTTAAAGCAATGACTTTTGTTTTTAATTCGTGCCATTCTGGCGATTTTAAAGATAAAATACTGAAGGAATTGGAATCAAAAGGCGTAAAAGATGCTCCGGTAATCATTACGATTGCAGGGCATGAAACTGAATTGGGTTATACGGAAATGGTGAAGCATGAAGGAGAAGTTCTCCTTGCTTCAAACCTTGAATTCAGTATTTTTAATCTTTTTGAAAGCTCTTCAAACAGTGATCTGCAAAATAAAAATCTTCTGCTTGGCGATTTTGTACTTGCCCAAAATGATGTTCTTTATTCAAATCCGACAATTTCAATACCTGTAACTGCCGATGTAAAACATATAATAGAAAATGCAAAAACGTCGATTCTTTCAATTGTTTATTCAGATAAAACAGCAGCTGCTGGTCAATCAGGACTTGTAAAAACCGGAATAAGCGTAACACTTGATGCAGCCCGGGCCGATAAGGATAGACTGCCGTCGCAGTCAGTAGAACTTTCATTGTTAAAACCTTTGAAATCAAAATCAAAAACACTAAATGTTTTATCAGAAGCTGCTCCCGTATGGGAAGAATTGATATTCAGGATGATTCCTTCAATAATTACTGTATTTAATCCGGTTTTGGGGATATCTTTATTTGCAGTTTCCCAGATTATATTTTTGTTTTCGCATACGATAGTAAAGTGGATTGTAAATAAAGATTCTGCAGGCGGCTTAAAATTTATTGATATATTTAAAGATGATTTAAGAAATTTATCTCTTCCGACTCTTGCAGTATCACTGCCTTATATTTTCGTAATGTCAGCAGCTCCGCTTTTATGGCCGTTGTCAACGGCAGCCGCAATTATAATACATTCATTTTTTAACAATATGTCAATTTTAAAGGCTGCTTTAAATGCCGGTTTTGAAATTAAGCTGCCTATTGCTCAAATGGGCGGTATTAAAGAGGGCGACAACATACTTGTAACTTATATTTCAAATGATACAATTTTAGTTTCAAGAAACGGTTTTGAACTTCAAAAATTCTGCCGGACTTTTGCGGATAAATATACAGATAATGAAGAGCAGAAAATAATTGATATTATTTATCCTAAAACATTTGAATTCAAAGTCGGGGCCAACGGCATAATAAATATAAATAAACTGGTCAGATCTCTTAGAAATCCGCTGGCGCTTGTCCCTCAGAAAAATCTTAATATAGGATATAAACCCGTTTTTGAAAATAGGGATGAAAATAATTCAGATAATACCGGATTCAATAATGTTCCGATTACCGACAATGTAAATAGAACTGAAGAACAAATTTTGCCTCAGCAGAATAATACGGTTGCAAAAGAAAAAGAATACGATTCTGTTGATACTGTTATTGAGAACGAATTGACAGCAAGATTTTCTCCTAAAGATGTTGTTGAACTGAATTTTTCAGAATTTATTAACGGCAAAGAATCGTATGATATTGAAGAAGTTAAACAATACGTAAATGATGCCGTAGAAGGCAGAGATCTTTCAGACTCTTTGCTTGTAATAAAATTTTCAGATTCTTATGTGGATATTTCGAATGAAATAAAAATAAAAAAAGCGGCCGATATATTGTATGTTGCAGCCGACATAATGGATGAAAAATTTGCCGACAGAATGGGCAGTTCAAGAGGTTATACGTTTTTCCCTGAACTGCTTGAAAATTCATTTGTGCACGGCAATTATTTGTCCTTAAATAAAAAGATATTTATCTATTTCGGATCGGATAAGGATGTTGTGGTTATAAATGCTCATACTCCTGAGGACAGGACAATAGCGGCGCTTGCCGAAGCAGGCAAACTTGATCTCTACGGTGACGGAAGCGGAATGTTAAATGCCGAAGGCGTAAACGGAGCGAAATATACAGTTACAGATTTAAACGTGTCCGACGGCAGCAGAACGAGTTTGTTTGTGGCATATATGACATTTAAAAAATATACATCAAGACCTTCTAAATTTCTCAAGAAAATACTGAATAAGATCAATATGAAGGCAATTTGGAACACGGCTGAAACCGGAAAGATCGAAAGAGAATATTCTTACGTTGAAATTCCGGATATCAGAGAAGGACAGACAATAAAAGCCGGCAACTTTATTGCGGACCAAATGTGGTATTTCTGCGACTGGATCGAATTTTCTCTGTCAAAAATAAACGGACAGTTTGTAATAACAGGAGTAAAAAAGACATTAAATCAGAATAAAATACCGGTTGAGAAAATTAAACTTGAAGAAAAACTTGATGTCGTTTTCGAAAACGGGAAATTTTATATACGTTCAGATTATACCGGTATCAAATTTTTTAACGATGACAGCGGCATTCAGTATGCCGATAAGCAAGATGAATCTTCCGATGCTGCAGTTGAAGAACAACCCGAAGAAATTTCAGTGTCTGGTTCTTTAGATAACATAACAACGGCAGACATTGGATTTGAAATTGTTGCCGGTCAGGTTAATACTCCTTATGTCAGAGGGCAGGAAATAGGAAATGTCAGAAATTTGGATTACAGAAGATATTTAAAGAGATTATATGACAGAATGACTGAAACATTTAACTTTGACCAGCTTGAGAGTATATATCAAACCGATTCTGACAGACTTAGTCTTATAAAATATCTTAAACTTCTTAAATTAAACAATGCCGGCGATACGGCGGCTTTGAGGGATATTTCGTACGACAAGACAATAGATGTTAAGTACAGACTTACGGCGCTGATGTATTTGAAAATGAACGGTTTTTCAAAATTCAATTATTTGCTTTTGGAAAATATAAAAGGTGATTTTTTAAAATCATTAAAGGATAAAACTCTTGACGTAAAAAATAATTTTGATCTCAGTGCCGTCGGTGCCGGCATACTGCTTATTTTAAGCGATTATCTTAAGGCTGAAAAATATATAGATGATAATAAAGAGCGCGAATTATATGAAAAAATATCATATTCGATATTTGTAAGCAAAAACAATATGAGAAATTTTGCAGCCAATGCGGGAATGTTTTTTACAAATGCAGATCCTCTCACAATAGCCCATGAAATAGGGCACAGAGTTCTTATGTTCTACGCAGACGCGGGCAGCAACGTTTCTTATTCCACTTTACATGAAATATTTGCAAATGCAATTTCTGCTGTTTTTGCGCAAAAAGCAGGTATAGAAAATAAAACTTATTCAGATTCTCTCTATGAATTGTTTAACGACAAAATAATCTATGACTATGTTATTCAGGAAGAACACAAGGCTTCAAGCGGCTTATTTTATCTTGTAGGAAAAATTGCCGGGATACTCGGCAAACAGTTAAAATTTGAATTATTGGCTGATGCCGTAGTTAAGATGTTGTCAAAAAATAAAGCGCTTCCGGACAGACAATCAGACGCATTAAAAGAACTTTTGAAAGAGTACCAAAATCTTCTTAAATCAAAGGACGGTTATACCGAAGAAGAAATCAGTCAATTTGAACAGTTATTGAAAGAAGAATCATGGAAAACAAAAGTTTTTGAAATTTTTATATTTCTTAAGAATGCTAACGGTACAAGATGGGATTACTACGGTTATAGATTTGAAAGCATTATGAACCAGATCAGAGTCAGTGTAGAAAATCCTGAATCGTATCTTCACGGTCCATTGGGATTGGATTATTCAAAAGACTTGGTTGTCATAAACAACATAATCATATCCCAGCCTGAAAAAATAAATGAGGCTCTTGAAATAGTAAAAACTGAGTTTTTAAACGGCGGAACATTGTTGAGATCAGAAATTATAAAACTTATTTTTATAGAGCTTATAATGTCAATGCCTCAGCTTAAAGAACTTACCAAACAGCAGCTGGATATAATCATGCAGCATATTGCCGATGAGTTTTTTACAGGCGGCGTCGATTATGATCCGTCAAAAATAAATTATGCCGAAATAAAGAAATCTGCGTTGGTGGAATATCATCTTTTTAAAATGTTTCAGCCGCGCGAAATTAACAAAAAAGATTCGGCAATGACAGCTCTTCTAAAAAGAAATTTCTTTGACGATACTTATTCTGCCGCAAAAGACGACCGTTATACGAGTAAAACTCTTCCGTCTTTCGTGCCGTCCATAGATTCGTTCTTTATGGTTGTCGGCTACAGAGGGTTGTTTGATTTTGTCGCCGGGAAAGTGGCTAAAGGGACAAAACGCGGAATGAACCCTGAAATTAAAAAATATCTAAATATGCTCAGAGGCAGCCAAAACAATCCGTATCTTTTAAAGATTCTCTACGGATGGGATCTGCCGCTGCAGTACAGATTATTTGCCGCAATGTATCTGAAAATAAACGGATATGATCTGACTGAACATTCCGGCGTTCTGGATAATATAAAAAGAGAATTTATTTCTTCAGTAAGAAACGGAACGTTTAAAGTGCGGAATAATTTTGATTTAAGAGCCATGTGTACCGGAGTTTTTCTTTCGATTGAGGATTTTGCCGATAATTTCATAGACAGCCGCCAACAGAAGAGTATCTATAAGAAAATATCAAAGGCTGTTATAGTCAGAAGAGGCAAGAAACAGACTGCAGCCAATAATGCTTTTCATTTTGTCTACTATGACCCTTTTACTATTGCGCACGAAATAGGACATAATATTCTGTCTGCTTTGAAATTCTACGGGTCAAATGCGACCGCAGTGACTATTCATGAATTGTTTGCCGAAGTGACTTCAAATGTGTTTGACGGTGAGATATCAGAATATAAAACTGATCCGAATGCGGTTCTCTATGATTTATTTAACGAAACATTCGATTATGAATATGTTTTTCAGGAAGAGCACAAAGCTGCAAGAGGTTTTGTAAATCTTATAATCAACGCTTCACACACAATAAACCGTCATGTCAAATGGCTGAAACTTGCGGAAGTCATAACCGGTATGGTGAGCGACAAGACTTTTGTCAAACAAAACCAGGGTGCTGTTTTGAAAGCTTTGGCTCTGCGCTATTTTGCAGAAACAGACGCGCATAATTCTGTTGAAAGAATATTGTCAGAAGAACAAACATATACCGTCGTTAATGATATATTGGCTGAACTTAAAAAACAATCTCCGAAAAGATATGCGGTTGTTATTGCAAAAATTAAGCAGGCTGTTGAGCCTCCCAAATCTTACAGATATGCAAAGAAATCAAAGTTAGATTATGATAATGACAATGTCTTTATAAATAACGTTATAATGTCGCAGCCTTATAAAATATACGATATCCTGACGATAATCAGATCTGAAATATTGATGAAGTTTTATTTCAGCAGAACAGAAATGGAAATTTTGACGCTTATAAACATATTGCTGAATTTGAATATAAACAGAACAAGAAAGATTTTTTTAAGAAATGAACTGATTAAAAACGTAAATAAACTGCCTAAAAAACAGTCATACGATATGAACGATTATTATAGAATGGAAAATCATGTCAACGGCAATATTATGCTGACTATGGATTGGCTTAATAAACTTCTTTTATTCTTTGGCAAAAAAGATTTTGCGGACAGGCAAAAGATCGTATCCGATATAGAGTATCCTTTGATTATACTCGGCATGTTTTTTCCGGCAGTCCGTAATTGGTTTTTAAACAGACATAATGCCGCTGACCGGGCAGAGCTTAAAAATAAACTTTCAAAACTTGAAACGACTACTGCATTAAAAATCAAAGAAATTTTGAATTTTGAAGTTTCAGATATTTTAGCTTTGAATATTATTAAAAAGCTGACAGCAGTATCAAAAATACTTACAAATAATACTATAAAAATATTTAATAAAAATGAACATATAAAGCTAAATTCTGATGCTGTGCTGCCGGATGTGCAGAATTCGCAGCAGCATCCAAAAAGTCTAATGGCAATACTAGTTCTGTCTATAGCTACAGTATTTGGCCTGACTGTTTTTATGCATTTAGGTGTTATGTTTTTTGTATTTATGATGTTTCCTGTTATGAGTTTATATACGATTATTTGGTCATTATTCTCTGTACAGTTAAAAAGGATTTATCATCAGGAAAAGTATGAAACCGAATATTTTTCAAATGTTCCTGAAACTGAATATGATTATTCCGGAGGAAGTATCAGCGTAACAGTTCAAATTCCGGTTTTTAAAGAATCAAATGAGGTGATTTTCAATACAGTGCTTCAGAGTATAAAAGCATGTTCAAAATATTCTGAAAAATCAGGAGCTTCGGCGAATGTAATAATAAGTGATGACGGTCTGGACTTTTTGCTTAACGGCAATACTTCAAGAGATAATATAGAAATGCTTTTAAATAAAGATGCAAATTTACTAAATGATGATGAAAAACAGGCGGTTGAAAGAATAAGGTTTTATAGAGCGAACAATGTTTCTTTTGTGGCAAGACCGAAAGACGGCAGAGTCGGATTGTTTAAAAAAGCAAGTAATCTTAACTATACTTACAGACTTGTAAATTCTCTTACAAACGGAAATAGTCCGGAAAAAGGAGCATATTATGAGGGAAATTCTTTGTATATCGGAGATATAATTTTGCTTTTAGATAAAGACAGTCAGCTGCATGAGGATGTTATATCGGTCACAATTCCAAAATTCATTAAAGATGACAAACTTGCATTTACTCAGAATTCGACGCTTCCTTCTAATGAAAATGATAATTATTTCACAAAATTTCTAGCTCCGTTTACTTCATTTTTATTTCAGCATATATTTCCGGCAAATGCAATTTCAGGTGGTCTTGTTCCTTTTGTGGGGCATAACGGATTTATCAGAACAAAATGTTTGGAGGAAGTAGGATATTGGCCTGAAAATAAAGTTTCAGAAGATTTTTACACATCTGTAAGATTTCAGACTTTGGGGTATACAGGAAAATATTTGTCGTTCAAAGGTTATGAATTTAAGGAAATGGTCAGCCGTTCTTATATTGAGGAAGCAGGTAAAATTTTAAGATATACCTTTGGATTGCTTGAGTTGATTTTTAACAATCCGTTTAATAAAAAAGACGGGCATCATGGCATTTTGACGGATTGGATGAGAGAATTTTTAAAATCAAAAAATATTACATGGTACCAGAAAATCAATTTCTTTATATATCCTCTTTCATATTTGAATATTTCATCTATCATACCTGTTACAATTATAAATTTTGGATTAAGCGGAATAGGGATCCAGTTTCCTTTAATCTATTTGATAATAACGATTCCTTTTTCAATTGTTTTGTATAAGGTTCATGCGCAAAATAATAAACAGTTGTCCGAAAGAAAAAAAGATTTAAAAACAGTCGCGCAAGTAGGTTATGATATAATCGGCATATCATTTATGTTTATTTCATTTTCGTATACTATGTTAAAAGGTTTTTTTAGATTTATTTTTAAATACGATTCCGGATTTCATCCGACAAATGTTGACAATCAAAAATATAATATTAAAAATGCTGTTGAACAGCTTAAGGATCATTTTGGCAAAAATAAATCTGTATTTCTCCTTTTGATTCCTTTTATGCTGATTATTTTTCTAATGAAACCTGTTTTTAATGCGGCATTTGCTGCTTCTGTTTTTTATATATTTGCATTTATATTTGCCTCTGTAATTTTAAACCCATTTATATTTCAGGCTTTAAAAACATCATTGGATAAAAAAAATGAAAATATAAGTCTTATTTTCCAGAATTACAAACCGGACTCTTTTTCAAATTTAAATCCTCATGACAGCAACAGACTTTCTGTTTTTTTAACGGACGATATAAGAAAGTTTGAAAATAAATACAGTATTATAAATACGGGTATTTCTGTAAACGGCAAGACTGTTTGGCAGATAGATATTGACGGAATGCTTGTGTTTGGAACAGATAATGCGGACAAAACGGAACTTGCCGAGGCTTTATACGGCAGCAGAATTCTTGAAAAAAGAATAAGGGCTGTCCAGCATCTTAAAAAGAGCGTAAAGCTCAATACAGACTCTGCTGTTATTGTCGATGAAAAAACCGAAGATATGTATTTTAAAGGCAAAATGGCAGTTGTCGGTAGTGAACAATATGCAAAAACAGCCGCTAAAATATTAAATTCAGTATCATTTATGTATGCCCAGAAAACGATAATATCTCTCGAAAATATTTCAAACGGGAATTTGTATTCCGCATTATCAAACGGCGCCGTCAGAAAGGTAATCAGCGCTTCTCAATTTGAATATTTAAAAAACAAATTTAATTCTGAAAATAAAGATATTGCATCGGAATTCTTAAAATTAAGAAAACAGGGCGTAGAAATATATCTCTCCGGCGAATCTGATGTAATAGGACGGTATCAAGAATTTTCAATATCCGGACAGATCTTAGAAAATAAGATTTATGACTATTATTCCGGTAATTTTAACGAAGTAGAATCAGTAAAAGAAGTAATTGCTCCTGGATTATTAAAGAGCAAAATAATAAATTCTGACAAACCTCTCCTTATAGATATAAATATATTGAAAAAAATGTTCAGCGGTTCAAATGACATAATGGAAACATACGACGGATTCAGCGCTCTTTTAGGCAGCGTTAAAATAAAATTCGGACTTAAAGACATGAATGCAAAAGATATGGCTAATTTTGCCTATTTTCTGGATGTATCGGAAATTCCAGTTCTTGATGATATAACAGACGTATATATGGTTAGTGCCGGAATTGATAATTTTGCCGATGTGATGAAATTGGATTCCGACAATGCGGTCCGTATTATACTGCAGGATGCAAAAATAAATCAGGATTCCAAAAACGCTTTTCTTACTGTTATAAAGGAAAGAGTTTTGGTGAAAACAAAATTAGCCGGACAAAACAAGGAAAACGGGCTGAAAGATAAAAAATTGGAAATACTCCTTGGTAAAGTTTTGATTATGCAGGTCAATAACGAAGATAAAATTTCGCTGCTTTCTGAAATTGAATTTTTTAAAGGCAGCGAACATGATATGACGGTTAAAGTAAATGAACTGTACAGGTCGGCATCGTCGGATAAGAATCCTGAAATTTTGAACACAATAGTCGAATTGATTCTAGTCTACGGCGAAGAGTATAAAACAAGAGAAATAATAAAAACAAACGAAGATAAGATAACAACTTACAAAACAATGCTGGCGGCTGCTTAGTTTGGAGATTAAAAATGATATCGGTAAACTCACTTTCAAAATCTTACGGTGCACGAATTTTATTTGACGGTCTTAGTTTTAATGTCGGCAAAAACGAAAAGATCGGTCTTGTAGGCAGAAACGGCCACGGTAAAACCACGCTTTTAAAAATGATAATGGGACAGGAAGAATATGATGCCGGCGAAATACAAATACCGAAAGAATATAAAATAGGCTATCTTGAGCAGCATATAAATTTTAAATATCAGACTGTCATAGACGAAGTTTCCGCAAGCATGCCGAAAAACGAACAGGATACAAGGTGGAAAGCCGAAAAAATACTTTCCGGACTTGGATTTTCTCAGGATGATTTTTTGAGAAGCCCTCTTGAATTTTCAGGGGGATACAAAATAAGAATGAATCTTGCCAAAATACTTTTGTCGGATTCCGATATGCTTCTTTTAGACGAACCGAACAATTATCTTGACATAGTTGCGATGAGATGGCTTGTAAAATTTTTAAAATCATGGAAGGGAGAAATTATACTGATAACCCATGACAGATACTTTATGGATCAGGTTATAACCCATACTGTCGCAATACACAGAAATAAAGCCAAGAAAATAGAAGGCAACACTTCAAAATTATATGAGCAGATAGCTAAAGAAGAAGAAATTTATGAAAAAACAAGGCTTAATCAGGAAAAGAAAAGAAAAAAGACAGAGTTGTTTATAAGGCGTTTCAGGGCCAAAGCAAGGCTTGCCGGAATGGTCCAATCCAGAATAAAGTGTCTCGAAAAACAGGAAAATATGGAAGGTTTAACGGAAATAGAAACTCTTGATTTTTCTTTTACGGACGCTCAGTTTGAAGCCAATAAAATGATGGGGGTTTATTCTCTGAAGTTCGGTTATGACGAAAATAAAATTCTTATAGACAATCTTGACCTTGAAATATTGAAAAATGAAAGAATATGCGTAATAGGCAAAAACGGGAAAGGCAAATCCACTCTTTTAAAACTTTTATCCGGGAGAATAAAGCCGCTTGAAGGCAATATAAAAGCGCATCCTGAACTGAAAATAGCTTATTTTGTGCAGTCAGATGCCGCAGATTTAAATCCTTCTCAAACTATTTACGAAGCAATATTGTCTTCGTCTGCCGATTGCCTGCCTCAGCGGGCAAGAAATATAAGCGGAGCCATGATGTTCACAGGCGATGACTCCATGAAAAAAATATCGATTCTTTCCGGAGGAGAAAAAAGCAGAGTTTTGCTCGGGAAAATTCTTGTAAAACCTGCCCATCTTCTTCTGCTTGATGAACCGACAAATCATCTGGATCTTGAATCTACCGAAGCTTTGATTGACGCCATTGACGGTTTTAAAGGTTCTGTTATAGTTGTAACGCATAATGAGGAATTACTTCATGCCGTTGCAAAAAAACTTATAATTTTTGACAGGGATAAAGCAACTTTTTTTAACGGTACATATTCGGAATTTTTGGAAATGCAGGGCTGGGAAGATGAAAGTTCCGAGATAAAAGAAAAATCGGCAAATATAAAGAAAACATACACAAAAGAAGATATTAAAAAAATAAGAGCAGCCATTATACAGGAAAAATCAAAAGCTTTAAAACCGCTTGAAATTAAAATAAAGCAGCTTGAAGAAGAAATATTAAAAAAAGAACACATGATAGAAGAAATAACAAAACTTCTTGTTAAAGCGTGCGAGGAAAAAAATGTTGCTTTTCTTGCCGACGGTCCAAAACAGAGTAAGCTTATAAAGGAACAGCTTGAACGGTTATATATTGAATTATTTGAACATACAGAGCAGTTTGAACAAAAAGAAAAATATTTTAAAGACGAAATTGAAAATATAAAGAATTGAAAATATAAATATTTTGCGGAGGCTTCATGAAAAAACTAACGGCATTTTTAACATCACTGTTTTTACTTTATTCTTTTGTTGCTGCTGATTTTGTGCAGGCTTTAAATATAGCCGGCGATAATTTTGCCGTTAATGAAACAAGTATTAAGGTTAATCCTTCTTTGGGAAGCGTATCGGATGAATTTCTGAGTCCCAAGAGCAATAATATCGTTGTGTACATCCGTGATTTGCATGTGAATTATGCCGTCCAAAAAAATATAGCAAAAATAATAGAAGAACTTGACAGAAATTACGGCGTTGATAAAATTCTTATAGAAGGAGCGCCGTATTCCAAGCTTGATCTCGCTCCTATTGATACCGTAAAACAATACAAACTTTCAAATATCATGCTGGAAAACGGTTTATTGTCGGGTGCGGAATATTTCCTGGCTAATTATAATAAAAATAATGCCGTCGGCGTGTATGGACTTGAAAACTGGGATATTTACAGCGCAAACCTGAGAAGGGCTTCTTATCTGCTTAAAGAAAAAGAGCGTAATCTTGAAGTTTTTAACGCGTTTGAGAAAAGAATTATCTCAAAAATTGATAATTCGTATAATCTGCTGAAATATATTTATTTTGACGTGACGGATTATGAAATTTTAAAAGAAGCAAAACAGCCGGTTTTAAAATATGAATCTCTTTACAATTATATGCAGCTTTCGGAACAGATAAAATATTCCGATACGAATAAGATTGCAAAAGAGCTTAATAAATGTCTTAAAGATTTAAAAATATCGCTGCCTTATGCCGGTTACAAAGATATAGTTGAAAAAATGCAGGCCGACGACTATTATAAAGCTTATTCTCTGCTGAAAAAATATATTTCATCAGACTCAAAACTTTCTTCCAAATATGATTTGCTTCTTAATTTTTTAAATTACTATACGGCTCAGAAGAATATCAGTAAAACAGCCGCAGTGGACCAAAAAAATAAATATTTTGCCGATTATCTTGAATCTCTGAAAAAAGAATCAGCCAAATATGACAAAATTTTTATTTTAAAGATGACTGATTTGTTCAGATCGTTTGTTAAATTAAATATGTCGGAACAGGAATATCAATTTTTTACTGACAACTATGACAGATATGTCGATTTGATAAATAAGATTATTCCCGACGTCCAATCGAAATACGATCAAATATTTGATAACCAAGAGATATTCTCTTATTACGATTTGAATTCCGCCAGAACCAGGATATTTTTTGAAAATGTTTCCGATGGTATTCGTCAAAATCCTGAAGGATCAAAAAAAATCACTGTTGTTGTATCGGGAGGATACCACGGTTCTTTTGATGAATATTTCAAAAAAGCGGGTATTTCATTTGTTGCAATAACTCCCGAGATAACAAATTATGACGCTGCAGATAATACTTATGAAAAGATGCTTTTAAGTTCTGTAGACGGAGAGTTTTCCGGACAGGCTCTTTCCAATATGCTGTTTATACTTATAAACAGTCCGGTAATTCCGCAGAAAACAAAATACTTTTTTTCAAAGCAGCTGATATTAAATGCAATAAAGACTTATGGTGCGAATACTCCTGAAAATGTAAGCGCTATTCTTTTTGACATTGCTAAAAAACACGGGATTGAAATAGAGATTTCATTCAATCAATCTGAATTTTCTGTCGTTATAAACAAAAATAAAAACGTGTTTAAAATAGAAAACGGCAAAATTGATTTAAAAGAATCAAAATATCCCGGCAGAACAAATATATCTCTTTTTTCAAAAATTATTGCCGCAGTGAAAAGATTTTTCGGCATTGAACAGTCTCTTTTTATGGAACTGAAACCGCAATACAAAGGCATTTTGTCATCAAGAAATGACGGAAACGCTTCATTTGCATGGTCGCAGATAAACATGCTGTTAAAAAGAAAAGATGCGGCATACAAACATATAGTTGATTTCGGCAATTCTCTTGTTGGAAGCGACGGTGCCGTAAAATATGAAAATATTCTTATAAAAAAATTCGACAGCAAAGGTAATGTTGTTTTGAAAGATGACGGAACTCCGGAAATTCTTAAGAGAATAACCGTGATAGTTGAATATGGGTTAAATAATTATATCAGCAGCGAATTTTTACAGAAAATATTTGATGAAATAATTTCCGAATCGGAGCCTGATGATATTACAAACGTAAAAGACACGATGGTGATAGGCATACTTGAAAAATCGCAGACTTTATTTTCCGATCATGTAAATAACGGATTTATAGGAATAAACTCGGCGCTTTTTAAAATATATGACGACAAAATTTTGGAGACATTCCTTCATGCCGGCTTGATACACGAATTTTCACATGAATTTGCTCCAAAAAAAGCTTTGGAAGAGGAATTGCTGCTTAATGACGTAAAATATATCAAGCAGCGTATTGCCGAAATACTTGAACCGGGCATATCAGAAGAACATTATACGGAAGAGTTAAATGATCAGATAGTAGAAAAGATTATAGAGGCGACTTCAGATATTTTTCCGGCTAATTCGCGTTTTTTCAATAAGATAAGAAATTATAAACACAGTATAGAAGATGTTGCCTACATATTTAATAGAAACGACAAAGAATATCTTACGGATAAAGAGAGCGGCAAGTACGGACAGTGGCTTCATGCATATCAGGAATATTTAAAAAACAAACCTGACAACCAGGAAAAGTTCTTTTCGCTTTTGGTGCATGATGATAACAGCAAAAGAATAAACATGACAGATTATCTGCATGAAAAAGACTCAAGAGCCCATGCTCAGGTAAACAATATAAATTCAAGAATACAAAACATGTTATTTGCAACAGGAGAATCAAGCGGAACAGACGAAGCTGTGGATTCGGTGGAATCTCTCAGGCAGATTCTGACTTCTTCCGGTATAAACGAGGATATGCAGGAAGAAATTCTGGATGAGTTCAAACAAAATATATACGAATGTTTGGACTTGCTCTACAAAAAAATGCCCAGGTATGCATTTTACAGATTTTATACCGACCAAACTGCGGTGCATGAACACGGATTGAGTCATTGTTTGGATGTTTTGGCGTATTCCATAAAAATTATAGGAAGAAGCGGCGATGTTAACAAACTGCTTCCAAATGCTCCCGAAAATGAAAGAATAGACGTGAAAGAACTGGTATATTCGGTTTTTATGCATGATCTGTCATGTGTGTTTTTCAGAGATAATCATGAAAAAAATTCAGCGGTTTGGGCTAAAGCATTGCTTCAGGGAAGCGAAAGCGAACAAAAAATCAATGCAATATACAATGACTGTCTCGGGCATAAAAAAATTGAAATGGAACGTTCTCTCATAGGTTGTATTCTGCATGATGCCGATGCTCTTTCTGCAACTCTTAACTTTAAAAGAATATTAAATATATGGCTTGATCAGGACAGATTTTTATTTGACAGAAAAATATCAATTAACGAGAGATTGAGCAAGCTGAAAGAGGGGTTATACCTGTATGAAGACGGATGCGACGGGGTAAATGATTTGCTCAGACATTATTTCAGATCAGATCCGGCAAAATATAAAACTTCGGGCGGAGCATCAATAATAAAGGCCCGTTATGAAGACCTTTATGTCGTAAAGAATTTTTTGGAAGAACAAAGAGAATATATTAAAACAAAACCAGACAAAAGCGGCAGACTGTATACGGATGAGGATGTGGATCTTGCAATAAAAACAGTTAACGATATAATGGCGTTAAAAGTTGAAGAGTATGATAAACAGGAAACAGTGCCTGCGGTTATGCAGAAGGAATCATTATTTAATTTTGAAACAAAATTAAAAACTTTATGGCAGCTGATAAGATATAAGATAAAAAAAGAAGAAATGTATTTTAACAGAAATATAGTTTTTTCGGATATACACGGCGGTTATACGAGATTTTTGGAATTAATGTATCAAATGGTTTCATCAAGCAGGGATTCCAAGATTTTAAATTACTTTGAGCTTCTTCACAACGGGAAAGATTTAAACGGTTATGAAATACCGGATGCCGAAATAAGAAGAATGCAGGACGAAATAGAAACTGAAATCCTAAACAAATGGAATGTAAAGGGTAATAAGAGCACAATTTATATTTTAGGCGATATTTTAGACAGAGGTCCTAAACAAATTGAAACATTTATGTTTATAAAAAGACTTTCTGAAACAGGCAGAGTTAAATATGTTTTAGGCAACCACGATTTATTTGCTTCAATGAATTTGTTCGGCATGCATCTTCCGATAAGTGAAAAATTTAAAGGAATCCCTCAAGATTACGATATACCTGAAGGATATTTAGACAAAAATAAGGTAAATATATACAGACAATGGCATGAACGCGTTGCAAATGTAAGAGATTTAAGCAGATCAAAAGACATAGCTTACTGGCTGAAAGTTTTTTCGGAAAGATCAGACTATTCTAAACAAAGACAGAAAACAGTATGGAATAAAGAACTTGAAAGAATGAATTATGAATTTAGAGAAGCTTTCGGTTTTAACCAGGATTTGAGCATTAAACATATTTTGTCAAACGCGCAGACAAATATGTTTGGGTTGAAAGAAAATTCACAACTGCTTGAATTCCATAAGGCATTTTTCGGAATTAAATTCGATACTGAAATTTCGACGGGATTGAGAGACGTCGAACAAATGGCTGTAAACTGGTGGATAGATAAATATTCCGAGGCTGTCGGCTTAAAAGAAAAATATCCCGAATATGACGCTTACTGGAATAAAGTCATTGAAAGCATTGACAAAATAATTGCAGAGCAAAAGATTAAATATAAAACCGAAATAGAGAAAGGGAACTGGGGCTGGGCTGTTGTTGACGCTATGATGTACAGAGCTTACGAAAGCATGGAATGGTATGCTTACGATTATATAAAACATAAAGGATGGGGCGAGGCGCTTTTAAGCCAGATTAATTCTCATATGACTTTTAAAAAAGGAGAAGAGTTAAATAAAAAACTTAATGATAAGTTTTTAAAATTTACACTTGACGGCAAAAAAGACAAAAATGAAGCAATGGCAGTGATATTGCAGATGGAACAAATAGGAGTGCCTCAGTCATACATAGGATATTTGAAAAGCAAACTTGATTCTCTTGGCAAAATATCAGAACTTGATGAGGCAAAAAAAATAACTGATTTAATCGATGTCAGAATATCAAAATATAACAGGTTAAAAAATTCCGAAAAGGCGGCCTTTAAAGCAGAATTGTGCGAACTTATAGTCAAACTTGATTCTCTCGGCTTAATGCAGTCTGAGGTTGAAAATCTGCTTAAAAAAGTCCTTGAACTGCCCGATTCAGAACGTGAAAACAGGCAAAAGAGGATAGATGATGACATAAAAATATTAATTGCAAAAATGTCAGGATATGCCGATTCTGGCGATAGAATTAAAATGATTTCCGAAATGGAAATAAAAGCGATAATAGAAGATTTAAGGCAAATGGAAGTCTCGGATTCTCTTATAACTTATCTGGAACATAAGGTTGATCTTGTGATAAATAAATCAGTTGAAACCGTTATGGAACTTAATAATCAAATAAAGAGTTACGCCGGTTTGGCCGAATCGGACAAAGACAATGCAAAAGCCAAAATGTGGCAGACTGTTCTTGAACTTGAAAAATCAAGGATTCCGTATGCGATCATAGAAGAATTATCGGTAAGAATAAAAGCTTTACCTCTTACCGAACGTGAAAAATCGTATAAACCTGCCGAAAGACTTATTGATGACGTATCATATTTTAATAACGAAGAAATGAGATCGATTCTGTCCTTCTTTAAAAATAATTTTGCTTTATACAGAGTTGACGAATACGGATTTTATTATATGCATGCGCCTTTGCCGTACGATGAATACGGCGATGTTTCAATAGGTCGTGTAAATAATGAAGGAAAATTTGAAGAATTTGATTCAAAAGGAAAAAGAATTAAAGGTTTTTACTATAAGGGCGTTCATTATACAGGTAAAAAGATATGGAAAGGTTTTTCCGAGATTTCAAAAGACATAAGGGAATATGATATTGAAAAAGATGACCAAAGCAAAATATTTGAGGCGCTTGCCATTATAAATGCGATCTATGCCGATAATACGACAAGGATAAAACCGGAATATATAGCCAAATACCACATTAATTTTACTATGGAACAGATGAATAAGGCTATAGGCATAGGAACAGTCATTCAGGGCCATAATCCGAAGGATAAACTTGCCAGAAACGGAATTACGACTTTCGCGTTGGATCAGCAGGGAAGACCTGTTTCTATTTTTGTGGACGGCAATATGTCTCCTGCATATGCAAAAACAAGAGGCGCCGGCTCATATGTCGAAATTTCGCCTCAGGGTATTTTCTCTATAGGATTTCCTTCCGGACTTGCAACTGTTACCGTAGGTCTTGAAGCAAAAATAAATGAAAATAACGTTATCAAAACTATAATTGCAAATATAACAAGATCTTTTGTTATAGCTGATGCCATAGTTAAGATAACAGTAAAAATAACTGAACTCGTAAAAAAAGCCCGTGAAATTTTAAATACAAAACAGATTACTTTGGCAAATACAACAGTACTGAAACCAATAAAAAGAATCACCGATGACAAGGATATTATAGAACGTTTAAATTATAACGGGATAAACTGCGTCGGAATAGTTGCCAAGAAAGATTTTGACGGAAATATATTAGATCTCATTGAACCTGTCGTGAGAAAAAAATCGGTAAAAGAAGAACAAATTGAAACAACGGTTATAAACGGATCGGAAGTTAAAATAAATTTTATTACCGTTAAAATAGCAAAGAATACATTAAAATTGATATCTGCAGATTATGATCCGTCACAGGTAGCTTATGATGATGTTGTTCAGTATATTTTATCGGGTGCCGCAAAAAGCGATTTGTATGCAAAATATACAGGAAAAAGGAAAAATATTTTATTGGCATGTTCTTTCCAGGAGAATAAATCGGATTATATGGTGTATGAGCAGGTAAAACCTTTTAACTGCAGCCTGCAGTTAAATTCGGTTCTGACTGATGCTTTTAAGCTTATTCCGATATTGTATGATGTTAAAAAAGAAGCTGTTAGTACCGATTTTAACGACAGCTTTGACAAAAATTTATCTTTTGATATAATACAGGCGACGTTGTCGGCTGCATAAAATGGAGGAGTTATGAGAAATGTGATTGTGTACTGCGGAGTGATTGCAACTTTATTGTTATCCGGTTGTGATAAAGTTGATGAAATAATTAATGAAGTTGATACATCGACGGATACTGTTAAGGTTTCAACAGTCCCTGTGGATGTTGCGGCGGATGTTCCTGTTACCGCAGTCCAGCCTGAGCAGTTAAATTCTTCTGACACCGTTAAGCCGGCTGTTTCAGATTCGCCAAAACACCGCTCAAGAACTGCCGGAAATTCAGGATTTTCCAAAACGCCAAAAGAATATTATATGAGTGCGGCCGTAAAAGCTAAAAACGGCAGATATTTGGAGGCTATTGCAGATTATGACAAGGCCGTAAAGATTGATCCGTATTATGCAGAGGCTTACAATGCAAGAGCTCTTTTAAAAGATAAAATTAATGATTTTGACGGAGCCGCCGCAGATTATGAAAAAGCAATACAGGCTCGCAATGTTAAAAATAATAAAACTCAGGATGTTGATGATGCGGATATAAAAAATGTTACGTTTAATATGCAGCAGGGGAAAATAAAAATAGACTTGTATGATTACGACGGAGCCGATAAAGATTTTACAAAAGCTATAAATATCATTCCTTCATACGGTCCTGCTTACATAGCAAGAGGGGATGCGAGACTAAAACTTGAAAGATATTATGACGCGTTAAGCGATTATAATAAAGCCATGAAATTTTGGCCCAAGCTCACGTACGATGCGTTGCGTAAAATAGGCAACCTTGAGATGCATTTTGAAAATTATGATAAGGCCGTGGCAGCTTACAGAGATGTTGTTGATTACGATAAAAACAATGTTGATTCGCGTTATAAACTTACCGATGCGTTTATAATGAGCGGTAATTTTTCTGAAGCTTTAAATTCAATAAGGATATTTTATCTTATATCAAAAGAACCGTATGTATATGCGGGCGATTATCACAGATGGAATGTGGCAATAAACAAATATAAGCAGGATTCTACGGCAAATGAACTGAAATCTAAAATAAATAAATTGAAAATTATAAAATCGAACTAAAGCAAATATAAAACTTAATAAAAAAGACAGAATCGTTTTAAAAAATGATTCTGTCTTTTTTTATTTATTTTGCAGTATTTGTTGTAATATAATTTGCGGCATATTCAAAGCCTATGGAGTCGGCAATATCTTTTGCGGTTTTATTTGATGAGTTTCTTATTGTAACATCTGCTTTTAAGGATATGAGAAGTTCAACTGTCGAGAGATTTTGTGCTTCTACAGCATACATAAGAGGCGTTTTCCCGTTTTTATCGGAAGAATTTATATTTACTTTGTTTTCTTTTACAAGAGTTTCAACAATTTTGTTATAACCGTATTCAACCGCATAAATAAGGGCGTTTTTGCCGTTGTTATCCGTTTTTGCGGCATCAAGCTGTTTCTTTGAGATAATTGAATTTATGATATCAAAATTCCCGGATTCAATTGCAAGCATCAGGGCAGTTTTGTTATCTTTGTCAGGTATATTCATATTTATATTTCTGTTTATTACAAATAAAGCAGTGTTTAGGTTTGAATTTTTTACAGACAGCAAGAGAGCATTATTACCGTCATTTGTAATCTGTTCTATATTCGCTCCTTTAGTCAGCAGATAATCAGCAATTTGCGTGTCATTTTCTATTATTGCAGTAAGGAAAGGGGAAAGACCTTTTTTATTTACGGCATTTATATCGCTTTCGTAGGTGAGAAGATATTCAATCATTGATAAATTGTCTTTTTTTCGTTCCTGTATAAAAACAAGTATGTCTTTTTCATTTGCGATAAGAGGATCATTCAGTATTGATATAACTTGTTTTGTTATGTCGGATTGAATAAAGGCAACTGCAGCTATAAGAGCGGTATTGCCGTTATTATCCTGATAGTTGACATTAAAACCGAGCTCTTCAACAAGATATTTTGCAGTTTCGAGATTGCCTGTTGCGGCACAAGCTATAAGGGCATTTATTCCCTGTGAATTTACCTGTGCTGTATTTGCGCCTGCCGAGGCAAGATATTTTATTGTGTCTACATTTCCTGCGGCCGATGCGATTAGAAAAGCAGAAGCTTTATTATAATTTGACGCATTTATATCGGCTTTATTTTCGCATAAAAGTTTTACAACCGGTACATTATTCTTTAATGATGCATACATAAGAGCGGTAAAACCTGATTTATCTTTGGAGTTTGGATTTGCCTTGTTATTTAATAAAAATTCAACAATTTGTTCATTCCCGTTCAAAGAAGCAATCATAAGAGGAGTCATTTTGTTGTTATTTGTAATATTTATCAAAGCGCGTTTTTCTATAAGAAGGCGTACTATGTCAAGATTTCCCATGTTGCATGCTTCCGATAATGCACTGTCGCCGGCCGCATTTGTAACATTTATATTGATTCCCTTGCTTTCCAAAAGAAGTCTTACAGTTTCTTCACGCTCATTAGAAACGGCAAGCATAAGAGGAGTGTTCCCGTCAGAGTCTTTTGAATTAATATTTTCTCCGTTTTTTATCAAATCCGCTATTACATAATTATTGCCGCTTGCCGCAGCTGAAAGTATATCATCAATAGCGGCAGATGCCGGAATTTCAGCCGTAAATATAAAAAATACCGCACATGAAAGCAAAATTAAAAC
>Ga0302240_1001246_pt1 | contig 21092 bp, 20 predicted proteins | sample AAG_UR_His_MG_FD_193538 | JGI IMG/M metagenome (GOLD analysis project Ga0302240, IMG submission 193538) | Enriched activated sludge microbial communities from anaerobic digester in WTTP, New Holstein, Wisconsin, United States - AAG_UR_His | ecosystem: Engineered > Bioreactor > Anaerobic >... | reverse complement strand
ATTTTATGATTCTATAGGCATAGGATTCGGCATAAATAATAATAGTGTAGTTTCTATAGCAGTTTATTATCCTCAGAGATAAAATTAAAGAAGGAAAAACACTTCAATAAAAGAATTTAAATATTAAGTTTTATTGAAGAAATTAATTTAAGGAGGAGATTATGAAAGAATTTAAAGGAAGTGAAACAGAGAAAAATCTGCTGAAAGCTTTTGCAGGTGAATCACAGGCAAGAAATCGTTATACCTATTTTGCTGAAAAAGCTAAAAAAGAAGGTTATGTTCAGATTTCCCAGATATTTGAAGAAACTGCAAATCAGGAAAAAGAACACGCTAAAAGGTTCTTTAAATTTCTTCAGGGAGGAGAAGTTGAAATAACAGCTTCCTTTCCTGCAGGTGTTATAGGCACAACAGCTGAAAATCTGAAAGCAGCAGCTAATGGAGAATATTATGAATGGTCAGAATTATATCCGGCCTTTGCCAGAGTTGCCAGAGAAGAAGGCTTTGAAAATATAGCAAAAGTCTTTGAGGCTATTTCTGTAGCAGAAAAACAGCATGAGAAAAGGTATAAAGATCTTCTTGCAAATCTTACGGCAGGGAAAGTTTTTAAGAAAGATAAACCTGTAGTATGGCGATGTCTTAACTGCGGATATTTACATGAAGGCACTGAAGCACTTCAGGCCTGTCCGGCCTGTGCTCACCCTCAGGCCCATTTTGAGTTACTTGGTGAAAACTGGTAAATAAAGAAGGTGATATTATGGTAACAGAATTCAAATCTGTTGATGATATACTTGATTTTGCCATTAAAAATGAGCAGGAGGCATCTGATTTTTATATCACCCTTTCTGATAAGATGAGAAATCCTACTATGAAAAAGATTTTCCTGGAATTTGCTCAGGAAGAGATGGGACATAAAGTAAAACTGTTGGAAATGAAAGCAGGTAAGCTTCTTTTAAAAGCCGGCGAAAAAGTTCTGGATCTTAAGATTAGTGACTATATAGATACAAAGGTGGAAATAAAAGATACCCTTGAGTATCAGGATGCTCTTATAATAGCTATGAAAAAAGAGAAACTGGCTTTTAAATTATACAGTGATCTTGCTGCACAGACTGATAATGAGGCATTAAAAGCAATCCTTCTGGCTATTGCTCAGGAGGAGGCCAGACATAAATTACGTTTTGAACTTGAATATGACGATCTTATTTTTTCGGAAAATTGATATTAGCTATCAGCAGTCAGCAGTCAGCTATCAGCAAGAAAATAGATTATTAAAAAAATTAGAACTGAAAGATGATTACTGAAAGCTGATTGCTTATTTTAGAAAGGAGTAAAAAAAATGCTTAAAGAAAAAATGGAAAAAGCCCTGAATGAACAGATAAATGAGGAATTATACTCATCTTATTTATATCTTTCTATGTCTGCTCATTTTCAGGATATTAATCTTCCAGGATTTGCAAACTGGATGAGGGCACAGGCACAGGAAGAACTTATGCATGCTATGAAGTTTTATGATTATATTATGGAAAGACGTGGTAAGGTATTACTGAAACAGATAAAAACCCCTGACTATACCTGGGAATCACCTCTGGCAGCTTTTGAAGCAGCCCTTAAACATGAGGAATATATTACAGATAGAATTAATAACCTGGTAGAAATATCTATAAAAGAAAAAGATCACGCATCACATATTTTCCTTGAGTGGTTTGTAACTGAACAGGTAGAGGAAGAAGCAAGTGTTGATGATATAATTAATAGACTTAAACTTGTAGGTGCCAGTAAGGGCGGAATGTTTATGATTGATCGCGAACTGGGTAAACGTGGATTTACGGCATCTTCTACAGGAGATGAGTAAATTTGAAAGCTCTTGAGATAAAACCGGATATTTACTGGGTTGGAGCTATAGACTGGTCAATAAGAGATTTTCACGGTTATGTAATTCCAGATGGCACAACATATAATAGTTATCTTATACTAGATGAAGAAATTACCCTTCTGGATACTGTGAAGGCTGATTTTGAAGACACGGAACTTTCAAATATTTCCAGTCTTATTGAACCCTCAAAGATTAAGAATGTCATTGTCAATCATATTGAAAATGATCATATGGGAGCTCTCAGGAGGATAATGAATCTGGTTCCAGAGGCGATAATCTATATAACTGAAAAGGGTAAACATGGTATGTCCCGTTTTTTTGATATCTCTCGATGGAATATTAAAACAGTGAAAACAGGGCAGGAACTCAAAACAGGGAAATATACCCTTGGATTTATAGAAACTCCTATGTTACACTGGCCTGATTCTATGGTAACATATGTAAAAGAAGCAAAGCTTTTAATCTCACAGGATGCTTTTGGACAACATCTTGCTTCTACGGCGAGATTTGATGATGAATTTATAAAATGTGCTTCAGAATCGGAACTGGAAGATTTTGTAATTGATTATTATGCAAATATCCTTATGCCCTTTGGTAAGATTATAAAGGCAAAGATTGCGGAAATACAAAAATCTGGTATTTCTGTAGATATGATTGCACCTGCCCATGGTATTATATGGAGGACTAATCCGGGTAAAGTAATGGAAATGTATCTTAATATGGCCGATGGAAAATCAAATCTCAGAGTTGCTATTATTTATGATACTATGTGGCGCGGAACTGAGTTTATGATACAACCGGTCATGCAGGGTATAAAAGATGAAGGTGTGGACTGCAAGATTATAAAACTAAGAGCTACTCCTATGAGTGCAGCCATAAAGGAATTATGGAAATCAAGAGGATGTCTTATAGGTTCCCCTACATTGAATAACGAAGTCTATCCATCTGTGGGAGAATTTATTATTCATCTCAGAGGTTTAAGACCTGCTGATAGAATTATGGGAGCCTTCGGATGTTATGGATGGGGTGGAGGAGCGGTCAAGTGGCTTTATAATGAGTTTAAAGGGATGAAACTTGAATCCTTCGGATCCGGATTGGAGATAAATTATAGACCACTTCAGGAAGATGATAAGAAGTGCTATGAATTCGGAAGAGATTTCGCAAGAAAAGTTAAAGAATTTCATAAAAAGTACGAATAATTAACCCATAAATTTCATTATACGACATCTATATAGATTTGATAGAAAGGAGTGAAAATAATTGAAATACGAATGTGAAATGTGCGGTTATATTTATGACCCGGAAGTGGGAGACCCCGATGCCGGTATTGCCCCGGGAACACCCTTTGATGAACTTCCTGAAGACTGGGTCTGTCCGGTCTGTGGCGTTGGAAAAGATAATTTTTCACCTATAGATGAATAATATAGTAAGATGTGAGGGGTGAGAAGTATGTTATTTAGTTCTCATTATTCATCACTCACCCCTTACTACAGGTTTTATTCACACAGAAGTTAAGTGTAATAGTTAAAAAGAATAACTGAGTTAATTTTAATAATAGATTTAATAGAGAGTAAGCAACTTATGTAAAGTCGGTATGGTTTTCTCATGATAATCTATTATCTCCAGTCCCGTTCCCCCCAGAGATGTAGGTCTTACTACAACATTTACCGTTGGTCTGTAGTGTTTTATCATATCTAAATTGGCAGCAGTAAATTTCTTTATATCAAACCCAAGGTTTCTGGCTATTGTGAAGGCTTTAAGAAATACTTCAGGCATTATTACAGCAGAACCTGCATTTATTATGACTCCTCCTTCCAGTTTACTTATAGAGTCTGTAAAAATTTTGAAATCGTGGTAGGAGACTTTACCCATAGCAGCACCATCACAGGAAGGATGTTGATATATTATCTCTGCCCCTATAGAGGTATGAACAGTTACAGGAATATTTAATTTATAAGCCCAGTAAAAGAGACTCTCTTCTCTGAATTCAAAATCCTTTACAAGTTTCCCTATGGCTTCGCCAAACCCCTTATCTTCCATTGCACTGTTTCTTACCGCTTCATTTATCATTCTTCCTGTTTCCTCAGCCATACCGAAGGTTCCGTCTTCAATATTTACTGCTACATCCTCTGATGTTTCTCCAATAAAGGCAATTTCAAAATCATGTATTGCAACACTTCCATTTACGGCAATATGTGTTATTATACCTTTTTTCATTAAATCTATAATCAGTGGTGTACATCCGACCTTTATTATATGGCCTCCCATCATTACAATAATCTGTTTTTTATTTCTGAAGGCTTCTATGATTTTATTAGCCAGTACATTAAGTTCATTATTTTCCAGAAGAGGTAAATTATTATCAGGTCTTATAAAGTTCTTAAAAGAGACTTTATTTTTTCTGCTTTTTATGGGGTAAGTTTTTATTTTATTGAAATCTATCATAAATGGTGAGAGGTGAGAGGTGAAACGATAATGTAATAGCATTTAAAGTATATATACCCTTCTTTTCACTTTTCACTTTGCCTGCTGAGAACTTCCTTTCACTTTTCACTTCTTTCCACCTCTCACTATCAATTTAGCCGCTTCAAGTAAATCCTCTACAATAAAATCAGGTTCCACCTTATATTCTCCATCCTGTCCGCCTTTTCCTGTCTTTACAAGGATGGTCTTACAGCCAGTATCTTTACCCATTTTTATATCACAGGTTTTATCTCCCACACAGTAGCTTTCTGAGATATTAATATTAAGTTCTCTAATGGACTGTTCTGTCATAGCCGTTCCGGGCTTTCGGCAATTACAATTTTCCGCAGGATCATGGGGACAGAAATAAATACCTGCAATTTCTATATTTTTTTCTTTGAGAAGTGATATTACATAATTATGAAGTTTTTCCATATCCTCTTTTCTGTAATATCCTTTCCCTATACCGGCCTGGTTTGTCACTATTACGAGTTTATAGTCTTTATCAAAGAGGAGTTTCATTCCCTCTACAGAACCTGGTATAAATTCCCAGTCTTCTATTCTGTAAAGATAGTTTTTATCAGGATTTATTGTTCCGTCTCTATCAAGAAAAACGGCTTTTGTCATATTTGATTTCATTTTTTATTTCTTCCACTGCTGTAGATGCAGTTCCTGATTTTCCAACTACAATTCCTGCAGCATAATTGGCAATATATGAAGCTTCTCTCAGAGTGGCACCGGAAGAAAGAGATGAAGCTATAGTGGCTATTACAGTGTCTCCAGCACCTGTAACATCATATACCTCTTTAGCTTTTGTGGGAAGCCTGTAAAACTCCCGGTCTTTTTTAAATAGGTACATACCCCGGGCACCACATGTAATTAATATATGTGAATTCATTTCCTCCAATAAATGCTGTCCTATACTGGATATACTGTTTTCATCTTCTCCTTCAATTCCGCTCATGGCGGAAGCTTCCTTTAGATTGGGAGTTATCAGATAGGCACCTTTATAAAATTCTTTGTGTTTTGGTTTTGGATCTACAATGACTTTATTGTTATTTTTAATTATAGTAGCAGTTATATAGTTCGTTATAGTACCTTTTGCATAGTCAGATATTATTATAACATCATAAAGAGATATCTTTTCCATCAGTTTTTTTATAATCTCTTCTTCAACAGCAGGGCTTATATAAATGGTATTTTCATAGTCAATCCTCAGGAGCTGCTGACTCTGGCCTACTATTCTTATTTTTTGTGTGGAAATCTTTAATTTATCAGTTACTACCATATCTCTGTTGATTTTCTTTTCTTCAAGACAGGAGATAAGTATTTTACCTGCTTCATCTTTCCCTATGACACCACAGATACTGGTTTTACAACCCAGGGATGCTACATTACTGGCTACATTTGCAGCTCCTCCGAGGACATATTTTTCTTTTTTTACATTCACTACCTGAACAGGTGCTTCAGGAGATATCCTGTCAACATCTCCGTATATGTATTTATCTAACATTATATCTCCAATGATAAGAATATTTTTATTTTTAAAATTATCAAGAATTTCCATTATTCTGTTAGTTTCCATATAGTTCATCCTCGATTAATTTACATATTATATGCCCTGCTGTAATATGAACTTCCTGAATTCTCTGGGTGTTATTGGAAGGAACTATAAAAGAGATATCTGCTATATCTTTGATTTTGCCTCCACCTTTACCGGTAAAGGCTATAGTTACAGCTCCTTCTTTTTTTGCCTGTTCCACACCTTTTATTATATTTATAGAATTACCGCTTGTAGTAAAGGCAATAACTACATCTTTCTCTGTTACAAAAGCTTCTACCTGTCTTTCAAAAACCCTGTCATATCCCCAGTCATTTCCAATTGCAGTAAGAACAGAGGAGTTGGTATTAAGGGCAATACTGGGTATGGCTTTTCTGTTACTTATATCAAGCTGATGTGTCAGTTCTCCCTGTATATGCTGTGCATCAGCCGCGCTTCCACCGTTTCCAAAAAGTACCAATTTACCTCCCTTACGGATAGAATTTATTATGATTTTTGCTATTTCCTCAATGACACTGGAAAGGTTTTCTCCTGCCTGTCTTTTTAAATCAGCACTTTCATTAAATATATCTTTTATTATTTCCTGCATTTTTTAGATTACCCTGCCGAATTTATTAATAATTTCAGAGTATTATATTTTATAAAATACGAAAAGGCAAGAGCTTTTAAGAATTACAGTAATCCCCTTTTATTCTTTTTTTTTAATTCACCCATAGCATCTGCAGCGATCATAGCATTTAAGATTTTTTCGGGAGTAATGATGCCCACCTCATGATGAATGGCTTCTGCAGGATCACAGGCTTTTTGTGCAGCCTTCATCAATTGATTCCGATCAGTATTTTCCAGACCAATATCAGCAAGTGTTGTAGGCAAGCCGATTTCCTCGCAAAAGGAGAATACTTCTGCCGATTCATGAGGAGAAGCATCTGTAAATTGCAAGACTACTGTTAAAAATCTTACAAAAGAGAACAGACAGCTCATTATTCTGGATATGGGTGTGCCTCCGGGTTTTGAAGTTATTACAGATAATCTTCAGCAGATGGTGGAAACACAGGAAATAATGAAGTTTGAAACCATCCCGGAAGGCTTGTTATTTATGTCCTTAAACTTCCCGGCGGCGATGCAAGGAACATTGGCTATCAGCTGAAGAGCAAGTATCCTCTGAAGGTTCAGACTCACAAATCCAGAGTATATCTTTACTATAATCCTGAAGTGAGTGCACTCTTAAAACCTGTTACTCTACGGGTTGAGTAAGGATGGTATAAAAATGGGGGCGTTAAATTGAGGCCCCTGTTTTTTTATTTAAATTTTTTCTTTCTGTAAATAATTCTGTGAAGATATAACCTGGTACGGCAACAGGTAAGTTGGTATCCATATGAAGAACCTTTCCCTGTCCGGGCTCTTCCGAAAAAGCTATGATCCTGTTACAATAAAATCTGAATAATTCCTAATTTTCACTCTGACGGATCGAATCGTCAGGAGGCTTGTTTAAATCTGATATTTCTTCTTTAACTTCTTCCGCATCCGGAGCTTCTGGATGCTTCTCAAGATATCTTAATCCAGCAGACAGTTTATCGTTCTGCCCTTTTGCTTTCATATAAACATCAAAGGGCTTCTCGTCGGGACGATTTTTATGTAATGTTATTAAATCATCTTTCTCAAGTTTTTTTTCAGGAGCCACATAGAGCATCTCCATTGTCTTATCTGCTCTGAAAATACCGTCATCAGGTATCTGTATTACTTCTCCTGTTTCCGTTTCCCTGACTCTCAAGCATTCCCTTCTTATCTTATCTTTATCCACCCTGTTTCTGTCTTTGCCGGTAATATCCACGGTAAATTGTCCGATAGCTTTTTCTTTAAAAGCCACATCCGGGGCTTCAATGTCCGGTTTAAAGAAAACATCAACGTTGACATCCAATCTCTTCTTTTTATTTTTATTGCCCGTTTTTTCAGTTTTTTGTTCATTTAATTTACCCTGTCCCTTTTGTTCCTGAAGGAATTTCCCGGGATCTCTGTTTATATCGTCAACCTCAGTTTCTTTTCCAGTGGCTTTATTACTTCCCTCTCCATCTCCGTCCAGATAATTTCTTATAATTTTCTTTATTATATCAGAAGTTTTCCCGGCAATATTCTGTTCTGTTAAAGGTTTATTTAATAAATTATCTGACTTTAAAAGGGATTTAATATCCTTCTGTGCCATTGAGGATAATTTCTGTGTGTCTTCCGGCTTAATTTCTTCTCCTTCAAAGCCTTCTTCCTGTGATACTTTTTTGATATTTTCCTGAGTAAATTTATCTGAATGTTTATTTTCTGCTAATTCATAAAGTTTATTTGCCTCTTCCCTCATTTTCGGCCCATAAAGTTTAACACCATCAGTTTCATTTATGCCTTTCTGCGCATCAATTGATTTTTTAGCTGCCTCCTCTTTCCCGTCATAAGTAAACAAAGTTTTATCTTCTGTTTTTAACTCAGGCATCTGCTCTTTTATTACCGTAATATCTTCCTGGATCTGTTTTCCCAGTTTTTCTTTCTCGCCGAATTCTTTTTGTTCTCTTATTTCTTTATCCTCTGAGGTCTTTTCAGCAGATTGTAATTGCCCATGAGAAGGTAATTCCTGCCGGGTAAATTCTTTTAGCTTATCTGCAGATTTCTGAGACAAGCCTTTCTTGGCAAGCATTTCACTGAGTAACCTGTTTCTTTTATCCAGAATACCCTGATCATTCTTTGAGATTTGCATACTTATAACCTCCTCAATATCTAAATTCTCCATATGTATCATACCATAAAAAACTATCAGAATAAAGATTTAAACTTTAAATTCAAAAATATAATCTCCAGGCTAAAACCATTCTGGATGTAGCCTGCGGTACAGGTGAACATATGAGATATTTAAAAGAATATGAGATTGACGGTCTTGATATAAACAGGGAATTTATAGATATAGCAAAAACGAAAAATCCCGGAGGTAATTATTTCGCCGGTGATATGAAAGATTTTAATACAGGTAAAAAATACGATGTTCTTATGTGTCTTTTCAGTTCCATAGGGTATGTCCTTACCCCTGAAAATCTTACAAAAACCTTTATCTGTTTCAGAAAACATCTGAATGATAGAGGTATTGTAATAGTGGAACCATGGTTTACTTTAGCTTACCAGGTTATATAAAAACCGGGCATCTAACTACCTCTGTTTAGATAAAAACAGAGCCCGGACAGGGACAGGTGTATATGTTTTTTGGATACTTTTTTACCTGTTGCGGTAGTAAGGTTTATGTACCCAGTCGTAAGTTGATAAGCAAAACATCATGTTATACCATTTTGCCATCAAAAGTAGTGAAAACAGCCTTGAAGCTACTTGGTACCACTCCAGATAAAAGAGTATCCAAAAAATTTAAAACATTATACACCTGATAGCCCGTTGGTATTAACCCATGGGAGATGAAATGTTATTAAAATTTGTAGGCTAATTACTGACATAGCAATTATAAATATATCTATAAAAAAATCAATTATTTACTGATGTCTTTTTTTATTTTAACTGATATAATTACCATGAAGTTATTATTTTTTACCATTTGTTATATAATTTTATAATCTTCTGTAATTAATGAAAAAGCTAATTGTGAATAAAGTAAGAAGTCGTCAGTTATCTGTCAGAAAAAGAGAAGAATCGTTATGAAAGATATTAATATGATCCCGTAACTTATGGGGTCGAGGTAAAGTATACTGAAACTTTCAAAGCCATCCCAGTATAGCTCCAGCTAAAAAAGTATCCAAAAAATTTCCACCTGTAAATTTTTCTGTGATAAAAGCTAAAAATAGGATCGTAAAGTGTAAAGCGTGTACACCTGTCTCCGGCCGGGCTCTGGAGCAAAAGATATGCCGTCAAAAGTTATACATAAATAAATATAAAATTGTATATTCTGTAATAACAGATTTCATCCTAACAGGATAGAGCCCGGCCAGGGACAGACTTTAGAAATAGACACCACCATGGATGGATCTGTATTTAGTAATAAATAAAGAAAGGGTGAAATAAATAGAATGAAACATCATTTATTAGAAGCAGTTAAAAAATATGAAAATGAAATAATAAATTTCTTGCGAGAAATGGTTGCTATCCCCGGTGAAAGTCGTGATGAAAAACGTATAATAGAAAGAATAAAACAGGAGATGGAAAAGGTCGAATTTGATGATATAGAAATAGATGATATGGGAAATATACTGGGAAGAATTGGGAATGGGAAAAGGATCATTGCTATGGATTGTCATGTAGATACAGTGGGGATAGGAAATCCGGCACAATGGAAGGTAGATCCCTATAAAGGCATGTTACATGAAGGGAAAATCTATGGTCGTGGTTCTGTAGATCAAAGAGCAGGTATGGCAGCTCTTGTATATGGAGTCAAATTAATAAAGGATTTTAATCTCTTTTCAGATTTCACTCTTTATATTACAGGAACTGTTCAGGAAGAGGATTGTGATGGACTTTGCTGGCAGTATATTATTAACGAAAAAGGTTTGAAACCGGAATGTGTTGTAATTACAGAACCTACTGATCTTAATATTTACAGAGGTCATAGAGGCAGAATAGAAATAGGTGTTACTACAACCGGAAAAGCCTGCCATGCTTCTGCGCCTGAAAGAGGAAAAAATGCTATATATAGTATGAATAAAATTATAAGAGAAATAGAAAAATTAAATGATTCTTTAGCAGTCGATCCCTTTCTGGGTAAAGGAACGGTTGTTGTAACAAATATAACATGTAAATCTCCATCTCTCTGTGCTGTTCCTGATGAATGTTATATTCATCTAGACAGACGTCTTACGAAGGAAGAAACAAAGGAAATAGCAATAAAAGAAATAGAAAAAGCTGCAGAAAAAGCCGGAGTAGAAGCAAAAATTGAAGTTCTCACATACAATCTTCCCGGTTATAAAGGACTGGTTTATCCTACTGAACGTTATTTCCCCACATGGTTACTGCCAGAGGATCATCTTCTATTAAAATCGTCGATTAATACATTTAATACATTATTTGATAAGTTGCCTGTTACGAGTAAATGGATTTTCTCTACTAATGGTGTGGCTACAATGGGAATGCATAAAATTCCTACTATAGGATTTGGCCCCGGTAATGAACAGTACGCTCATTCCTCAGATGAGCATGTGCCTGTAGAACATGTTCTTAAAGCTGCTGCATGGTATGCACTTTTCCCTAGTATTTATGTAAAAACATTAGAAAAAGGAGAATAAAAATGAATAATAATTTTAACATATCTTCTGCTCTTAATGCATTAAAACAGGTGAAATTTGATTTATTTCAAAGGGATTTTCTTCTTACCTGGGAAAAGGAGTATGAAGATATATGGAGTGTCCTCAAGGTAGCAGAAATTTTAAAACATCTTTATGAAACTAACAACACATTAGAAGTTTTTCGTAGGGGACTGGGAATTTCATGGTTTCGTGATAACTCTACTCGCACCCGTATAGCCTTTTCTTCTGCCTGTAATTTCCTTGGTCTGTCTCATCAGGAAATGGATGAACAAAAGTTACAGATTTATCACGGTGAGACTATAAGAGAAACAGTGAATATGATCTCTTTCATGGCTCAGGTAATAGGAATAAGAGATGATATGTATATGGGAAAAGGTAATAAATTTATGAAGGAAGTAGCAGAATCACTCGATGAAGGTTTTAAAGAAGGGGTAATCAGTCAAAGACCTGCTGTTATTAATTTGCAATGTGATCTGGATCACCCTACTCAGACTATGTCCGATCTTCTTCATATAAAGAATTATTTCGGGCATCTGGAAAAGCTTAAAGGCAAAAAAATTGTTATGAGCTGGGCCTATTCTTCCAGGTATGGTAAACCTCTATCTGTTCCTCAGGGTATAATAACCTTGATGAGTCGTTTTGGTATGGATGTTGTATTATGCTGTCCCGAAGGTTATAAACCTCATCAGGACATTCTGGATAAAGCAGAGAAATTTTCTAACATATCAGGAGGTAACTTTCAGATTACAGATAATATGAAGAAAGCCTTTAAAGATGCAGATGTAGTTTATCCAAAAAGCTGGGCTCCTTACCAGATTATGACAAAAAGAACTGAACTGATCAACAGGGGTCAGGAGAAAGGATTAGAGAAACTGGAAAAAGAATGTATAGAACAAAATTCTAATTTCAAAGACTGGGTATGTGATGAAAATTTAATGTCTCTTACAAAAGATGGAAAAGCTCTTTATATGCATTGTTTACCTGCAGATATTCAGGGTTTAAACTGTAAAGAAGGAGAAGTGACAAAGAAGGTTTTTGAACAATATCGTCTGGATACCTATAAAGAAGCTGGATATAAGCCTTTCATTATTGCTGCAATGATTATGTTATGTTCCTTGCAGGATGCTATTTCTATTATTGAAAAAAATTTAAAGGAATTTTAAAGGAGTGTGCAGGTAAACCTTAAATGACATCTAAAGTTTAAAAGGAAGTATTATTAGAGGAATTCTGATAGCAATTTATTATTATCCCGGGAAAAATAAGGTGATAGTATGATAAAAGTAATCATCGCAGATGATCATCCTGTTGTTCTTAAAGGTATAAGACAGATATTAGAAGAAACCTCTGATATTATTGTAGTAGACGAGGCAGATAACGGGAAGGACACATTAAAGAAAGTCCTGGAGAATAAGTACGATGTAATTTTACTGGATATTTCATTGCCTTATATGAATGGCCTGGAGGTTCTGAAAGAATTAAAAGCTAAAAAAATTAATACACCAGTTCTGATATTAAGTATTTATTCTGAAGAACAATATGCTTTAAGAACTTTACGGGCAGGTGCTTCAGGATATCTGACAAAAGGAAATTTACCGGATGAACTAATACAGGCCATACGCAATCTGGCACGGGGAAAGAAATACATCAGTCCTTACATCTCAGAATTACTGATTAACAATATAAAAAATTCACAGGCGAAAGCACCACATGAAACTCTTTCTGATCGTGAGTTACAGATAATGTGTATGCTTGCCTCAGGAAAGACAGGTAATGATATTGCTACAGAACTTTCATTAAGTATAAAAACTATCAATACCTATCGTTCACGTATTATGAAAAAAATGGGAATGAAAAATAATGCTACCCTCATCAGATATGCCATTGAGAATAAGATGATTTATTAAATCACTTCTAAATATACCATATGGAACAATATAAAAATATTGTTCAGAGAATCTCATGAAAACTCATCAAAAAATTTTATTCCCCGAAAATACAAAAAAACTTTTAGAAGAAGAACTCCTGAAAGCACGTATAGAGATTGCCTCTCTTAAAAAAACTGTTTCAGATCATGAAAAACATCTTCTGGAAGCCCATAAAAAAATTGCCTCTCTTGAAAGAATTGCTGTTGATAAAAAAAAACTTAAAAAAAAGTTAAACCTGCTAGAACACGAACTCAAAGAAGGTTACAAAGAATTGATGTGTATTTATAATATTTTTAATATTATGGAACAAGAGAGTAACCTTGAGCAAATAATACAGGATATTGTTAATGTGATACCTTCTTCCTGGCAGTATCCTGACATTACCTGCAGTAGAATTATGCTGGAAGACAGGGAATTTAAAACTCGTAATTTCCGTGAAACTCCTTATAAACAGATAAGTAATATTAGTATTTACGGCCGAAATAAAGGTACAGTAGAAATTTATTATCTGGAAGAAAAACCACTCTGTTATGAAGGACCTTTCCTTAAATCTGAAAGAAATTTAATAAAAGGCATTTCCCAGACACTGGGTAAAATTATTGAACGTAAAAGGGCTGAAGAAGAGATAAAAAATTCCCATAAAAAATTACAGGAACTTCTTGAACTTTTACAGGTTATAAGGGAAGAAGAAAGGAAAGATATAGCAAGAGAAATACATGATGAGCTGGGACAGTTGCTGACAGCTTTAAAAATAGATATAAAATGGCTTGATAAAAGAGTGAATGAACCTGAGCTGGGAGAAAAAATAAATTCTATGACTGAACTCATAGATATGACAATACAAAATGTAAGAAGAATTGCGTCAGAATTGAGGCCAGTAATACTGGATGATTTCGGTCTTTCGGCAGCAATTCTCTGGCATGCAAAAGAAATAGAAAAGAGGACTGGTATTAAATTTAAAATTACTTTTATCCCGGAAGATATTACAATGGATAAAAATAAATCAGTTATTATTTATCGTATAATTCAGGAACTTCTTACAAATATTGTTCGTCATGCCAGTGCTAAAAAGGTTGAAATAAAACTGAAAAATAAAAATAATAAATTATTTATCTCTGTGAAGGATAATGGCACAGGTATAGAGGAAAATAATATTTATACCAGCAAATCTTTCGGATTACTCGGAATAAAAGAAAGGGTTCATTACTGGGGAGGAGTTCTTCATATTAAAGGTAAACATAATATAGGAACATCTGTTACAATTATTTTACCTGTTGATGAATAATTAGAAAAAAGGGTAGTCCTGAAGAGCTAGTGATATGATATAATAAATAAAAAAATTGAAGGAGAATAAAAATAGTTTGTCCTGGTTGTAGCAGTGAAAATACTGTCAAAAATGGAATAATTCATAAGGGAAAGCAAAAATATGAGTGTAAAGAGTGGGACAGGCAATTTGTAGAACATCCACAAAATAAAACTATTTCACAGGCTACAAAAGAATTAATAGATAAGCTATTATTAGAGAAAGTACCACTTGCAGGTATAGCAAGAATTACTGACGTTTCATAGTGGTGGTTGCAAAATAATGAGGCAAAGAGTATCCCGATTAGTCAGAAAAACTCTTTTTTTTTCAAAAAAGATTGAAAACCATATAGGAGCCATATAGATGTTTATACATCATTATAATGATACGTTGGTTTATGGGTAGATATTATATTTACCACTATCTCTTTAGGACTACCTAATTTTATATTCCGGAGGAAAAAATGATATTACCAGATGATTTCCAGTTCAGTCAGGCCTCTCTTCAGGATTATGTCGATTGTCCGAAAAGGTTTCAATTGCGTTATATACTGAAATTATCCTGGCCGGCAATCCGGGCAGAACCTGTGAGTGAACTTGAAAAACAATTACAGAGGGGAACGGTTTTTCATCGAATGGTCCATCAACATATCCTTGGTATCCCTGAAGAAAATATATCTAATATGATAACAGATGAAGACCTTTCCTTCTGGTGGAAGAATTATCTTGAATATAAGCCTTATTTATCGGGTAAACTTTATCCTGAGATTATTCTTTCTACCCCTGTAGAAGGTTATCGTATGGTGGCAAAATATGATCTTATTACCGTAAATGACAGTCTTTTTATAATAGACTGGAAAACCTCTAGAAAACTGCCCCGGAGGGAATGGTTACAGGAAAGGATACAGACAAAATTATATTCCTGTCTCTTAAAAGAAGCAGGTTCTCATTTAATAGAGGGTCAGATGGTTCGGCCGGAAAAAATTCAGATGATTTACTGGTTTCCACAGTTCCCGGAAAATCCGGAATATTTCCAGTATAGTGAAGAAGAGTATAAAAAAGACTCTTCTTACCTTATTTCACTCATTCGGGAAATAAAAAATCTGAAAAATAAAGAATTCCCTATGACAGATAACAAAAGGCACTGCTTCTACTGTCACTATCGTTCTCTGTGTCAGAGGGGAGTTAAAGCAGGTTTAATTGAGGATGCAACAGATCTAGAAGAAGATATTTCCCCGTACTTTAACTTTGAAGAGATTGAAGAGGTAGAATTTTAGATGCTCTTTCGCCGGGTAAAGGTTCACCTTTACCCGGCGAAAGACTATGGCATAACTGAATATAAAACATATCTTATTTTTTATTCTTACAGATTAATTTAACTTCAGCTGTCTCACCTCTGTGTAATAATATACCCTCTCCCTTATTATTTTCTTCCCCCGGCTCATAGCCTTCAAATATACCAAGAACCCTGAATTTATGATCTGCCGGCACTACTGCTCCGAAAGAACCTTTCATATCAGTATGAAATCTCAGGGTTTTTTCCTTCCCCTCTGTTCCTGTAGATATTTTCACAATTACAGTAGCATCGGGAAGTCCTTCTTCTGTATCTTCGGCCAGAATACAGCCGAATACCGTCCCTGCCGGTTCCAGGGTGTAAATATTTTCTTTATGTCTTTTCCTCACTTCCAGGAGATCTTCTTTTCGCAGATAGATTGCTCCTCTGCCACTTTCTTTTTTCTTAAAGATATCAACCAGATAATCTCCCATAGGAAGATTATCTTCAATCTTTCCATTTTCATCAGTTACAAGTTTTTTAACAAATCTGTGGGGATATCTTTCTTTCCCTTTTATATATTCTTCTATCATTTTTCTGTCTCTGGGGCCGAAAAGAATGGAAAGTCTTACTGTAGCAGAAGAGATCGGTTTATCTGTTACAGAATCCTGCACTTTCAGAGTCACAGGATAAGTCTCTTTCAGAGAAAGACTGATATTTTTTACCATATCACTTTCGGGAATAAAAATATCTTCTCTGTAAGAAACATGGAGATCTGCTTCTACAAGAAGGGAATACTTTCCCGAAGGAAGGCTAAGGGAATAATTCCCGGAAAGATCAGTATCGATTCTTCTTTTCTTTCTCTCAGAAGAAATAAAAGTAATAAAAGCATCCGGAGGAGTTCCATCGGGAGAGTTTATTCTTCCTCTTACTGTAACTCCCTTACAGTAATGAATTAGAAATCTGGCAGAGGCAAGTCTGGCTATAATTTTTTCCTTTTCTGCCACCATTGATGTGGGAATAAAAAACCATAAAATCTCATTATCCACATCTTTTTCCAGTGTAAAAGGCCAGTTAGAAAGGATATCCACTTCCTCTGCATCTTTAAAGAGGCTCGTTCTTATTCTCCCTTTACCGAAGATTTTATAAGGATCCACCCCTTCCAGTTTATTACCGTTAAAATTGTAAGCATCCAGGAGTTTTACATCTTTCAGTTCTATATATTTTACAGTATGGCCCTTTGGAATCTCTGTTTTTATCTTGAAGTTATAGTAACCAATATTTTCTCTGGCTATATGGTTTTCCGGATCTTTATCTACAGGCATGCTTCCAGCAAGAACCGAATGGGGAGTCTTCGGATAAAAAGTTCTGTAATTTCTGGTATAGTACATTTTCTGTGATTTTTCTCCCACAGGTAATTCGATTTCTTTCCATACACCGGGAGGAATATTTATTGAGATCTCTTTAGTTCCCTTATTATCATCTTCAATTTGAATATATGCATAATTATCCTTTTGCCTCTTTACCGGCAATTTCATGTCAGGATCTCCGTAAAGTTCACATTCATAAACGGTAAACCTGTTATAATATCTGGACAACTGATAATTACCGAGAGATTCTCCTTCCATTGCCATAAGAGAAGCTTTTACTGAAGCAGTAAGAGTATTTTTGGCTTCTTTTATTGCTTCTCCCAGGGTATGACCAAAAAAGATCATATTTTTCAAAACTTCCGATATGAGCACATCCCCTTCCACCTCAAAACCACACATAAGCATACCCAGGAAACTCGATGCACCCTGTCTTATAGCATTGAGGGGTACATTTCTTTCCAGAGGAACATCTACATATTCCCAGTCTATATCATTTGTTGAAAGCCACAGTCCCGTAGTTCTTGTAGTAATACAGCTAAAACAGTAGATCTGAACCGGTGGAAGAGTCGGTAAATCAAGGGCGCCAAGACATTTTTCCCCGCATCTGATATAAAGGAGTATACCGTGATTACCTATATAACAAAGAAGAGAATTCTTAAGATTTTCTATTATATTGGAATAACTGTTATCTTTTCCATAAAGTTCTGTCATATCCCATCCGGCATCTTTAAGATTCTGAGATAGCAAAATTGCACTTGTCCTGAGAGTGGGAATTTCTGCAGCAGAACCAATTTTTTCAAGGGTTGTCACACTGTCAGAAGAGGAAAAGCCCTTCAGATTAAGAGAAGATCGGAGTTTCCTCCACAGAAAACTTCTCTGAAAAAGTAGGGACCCATCCAATATGTTAAGCCCCTGAATTCTGCCATGAGTAGCCCTTATATAATCATCTCTCCAGAGAGTATAATCCCTTATACTATCAGTTTTCCAGTTGTTTCCCACAATAAAGTCGGGGATCTCGGTCTGCACAAAAGGAAGACTCCCCGGTGTTCCCACAGGTATAACAGTAGTAACTTCTTTATAATAAGGAGAAGAATTTATGGCTTTGTCGATTTCCAGTCCCGCCGGAGATAAAGAAGCGACATCATGTATAATACCGCCTTTAATTGCAGCAATATAAGCACCAAGTATAGACAGAAAGGGACATTTATAATCTGTTATCATATCTGTTACTTTACTGAATAGATCTGTGGAATTGATTATTACAAGTGTTGAAAAAACAGCTTTCTCTTTAAATTTGAGTATATCTTCTTCTGTCTTAAGTTTATATAAAGTAATTCCATCAGGAATTTCAGAAATTTCTTCTGTGCCAAGGATTATAAGATTTTTTCGGGGAAATTCTCCGGCTTTTTCCAGTTTTGTCTTCTCTATAAACACTGTTTTTCCATCCATAAAAAGGGGCATGGCAAAAAGTGCCAGAGGAATATCTTTTCTGGAATAAGTTACCACATTATCTACAGGAGAGATTTGTTCTATTTCTTCTTTTATTGTTACGTCATAATAAGAAATGAAATTATCTATGAGATCTGTTTTTGAGTTTCTGTCACATAAAATTATTGCCGGTTTTTCCTCTTTTATAAAGAGTTGTGATATTTTTTCTATACAGAGAGTCTGATCTTCCGCAGAAATTTTATATAAATTCATAAGGGCCTCCTGAAGTTTTAGAGTATGTAAATTCTATTATAGTTTAACCAGGATGAATATGCAATCTATTACTATATTTTATATACCTGATTCCATATTATTGAAAAACTATCTTCAAGTTTTCCCAGCCATAGTTCCCGATCAAATTCTTTTATTGATTTTAAAGCATTGGTTTTCATTTCACTTAATAGAGGCGGAGAAGAAAGAAGAAGGTGCAATTTTTCCGAAATTATATCAGAATTGCTATGTTCTATCAAATAGCCATTAACTCCATCCCTGACCAGTTCATATATAGCCCCCAGATCAGGTGATATTACAGCTGTCTTCATGGCCATAGCCTCTGTTATTACCCGTGGGATTCCACCTTCCCGATCACTTGCTAAAATCAAAATATCAAACATTTTCATAAGAGAAGCAACCTGTGTATGATATCCAAGAAATCTGACTCTCTCACCCAGATTTTTACACATCTGCTTTAATTCTTCTTCTAACTCACCTCTTCCCACTATAGCCAGTTTTGCTCTGTCAAAGTCTTTATAAACCTGAGAAAAAGCATCTATAATCATCTTATGTCCTTTTCTGGGAACCAGACTCCCTACAACACCGATTATTATATCCTCAGGTTCAAAATTCCATTCTTTCCTTATATCTTTAACAATATCATATTTATTAAAATCGAATATGGTAAGATTAACTCCCATATAACTCACATGTATCTTATCAGGAGGCAAATTAAAAGCCTTTATTAAATCCTTCTTTGTAGTTTTCGAAGCAGCAATAATCCCACCTACAAACTTCCCCTCTTCAGGATAGTAATTTTCACGGGTAAATTCATCACGAAGAGTAGCGGTTTTAATTACCAGTGTGATATTTTTGTCCTTACCGGAAGCTATGTAAGACCATATCTTCATAGGTGTAGTTCCATCCTGATAGTGAGATGTAAGCCAGACTATAGTTTTCTTACTTCCCAGAAAAGAACTGATTTCACTGAGTTCTTCAGGGTTCTGAGTATAAAACCTGTCACGATTAAAGAGGTAAATATTAACACCCTTAAATTGTTGCTGAACTATTGATGAAATACCGGATTCTCTGGTGCAGACTAAATTAATAACATTATTTTTATAGAGATATTTAATTGCATTTATCACCCAGTCGTGTTCTGTAACCGGATCCATCTTGTCATCGAAAAAAGTAATTTCCATTTTTCAAACTCCTGTCTTAATTTTTTAAACACATAAACTTATCTCTTTCTGTAAATAATTCTGTGAAGATATAATTTGGTACGGCAACAGGTAAGTTAGTATTCATCTCACAAGCCTGTTCCTGCCCGGGCTCTTACGCAAAATCTATGATCCTGTTACAATAAAATCTGTTATTACAGAATATACGTTTTTGTATTTATTTAAGTTATAACTTTCTCCTTTGACGGCATATCTTTTGCTTCAGAGCCCGGACAGAGACAGGTGTACATACATTACTCTTTAGGATTCTATTTTTCAGCTTTTATCACAGAAAAATTTACAGGTGGAATTATCTTACAAAATTGGAAAGGAAAAATCAATATAAACTATTATAATAAAATGTTAAATAATGGAGGATTGATCGATTTTAAATAAAATCAACTCTTCTGCTTTCTTTCTCCCAGAGGGCAAGGCAACAGAGAATCAAAAAGACTACAGATAGAATAATCAGTACCCACATAGCATAGGTTATGTCATTTCCCGGGGGTATAAGGGTTGAACCAAAAGACATTTTAAAATCACCATAAATAGGTTCATATTTATCCAGGGCCCTGTTCAATAACTCATCAATTCTGAGAGCCTCACCTATAAAGGTAAAACCCCATCTGCTGGGCATAACAAAGGTTATCATCTGAGGAAGTAAATTCATTTTACCCAGGGGAACTATGGAACCTGATAATATAACCTGTGCTACCAGTACTATAGGAAGAACACTGGAAGCATTTTCCGATTTATTGGCAAAGGCCGAAACAAAAAGACCAAGGCATATGGATGTAAGAAATACAAGAAATACACCTGAAGTAAAGATAACCAGTTTTGATAATTCGCGGGGCATATCCTTAAAAAATAAAAGTAATACCAGAGTCATAAGGATTGATTGAACTATGCCCATAAATCCGAGAACAAGAACTTTAGACATTACATAAGGGAAGAGTCTCAGATTTATCATTCTTTCACGTAAATAAATGGGAAGTTCTGAAATAATCTCAAGAGAGGGGTTGGATGAGCCAAACCACAGGGCAATACAGCAGAGAAGAAATACCAGCTGTGTGGCATCTCCGAAGTTTTCTCCTTTCTCTGTTAATTTCAGAACATCTCCTTTAAAGGTAAGAC
>Ga0302240_1001240_pt1 | contig 21159 bp, 29 predicted proteins | sample AAG_UR_His_MG_FD_193538 | JGI IMG/M metagenome (GOLD analysis project Ga0302240, IMG submission 193538) | Enriched activated sludge microbial communities from anaerobic digester in WTTP, New Holstein, Wisconsin, United States - AAG_UR_His | ecosystem: Engineered > Bioreactor > Anaerobic >... | reverse complement strand
TTACGACCAGATCCTTCAATTTATACAACCAACAGATCAAGAAAAAGAATAGGATGAAGACAACAAAAAACTCCTGCAGCGAGACCTGTGCAGGAGTTTTAGTCACATTTTTTCTGGAAGTTGACATAAAAAGATATCAGTTGAGTCAAAGAAACCGGTCCATGAAGATTTGCTTAACTGATGTGGTTGGCGACAAGGGTTAGCATGGTGAGTCATTCAATAAATGCAAATTGAATTTACTCTAAAACGAATGAAAACCAATGATTTGGTGGATGTTATCATTGATTCAAGTTCACAAAAATGGCTACAAATGAGAATGATAATCGTAATCAATATATTCATTTAATTGGACAAACCCCACCAACACATTCTAAATCCTCAGAGATCCCTTTAACTCGATACTTATTGTCTACCAGTTCAAGAACCACTCTGACGTGTGGATGTCCTTCAATTTCTCTGACATCAATGCGCTTACCATCGTTTGTGAAAGCATAGGGGTAATGAATAAAATCGATTTTCATTTCTCTTCATCTCCTTTATTGTGATCGACTATTCTGGAATGTTGTTATTACCATCTGAAATTCCGCAGCAGTCAGTTCCTGTCTCATTTTTCCGAGAATGTAGACCATTTCTTCTCCATGAGCGTTGTTTTCAAAAGCTAAGCGAAGCTTTTCCAAATATATTAGTTGTAGTCTTGTCATAAGGCAACTCCTCTAATCTAAAAACAAAGTGGGTTGAAATTCTTCATATGAAGCTGAATTAATCTTGGTTAGGGGCAGATCAAAAAACTCTTCAAAGGTTTCTTTGATAATATTCATATGGCCTTTTCTAGCGAGAAACCTGAATTTATCCTCACTTTTTCTGAAAATAATTAATAGCTTACCATTACAGTACCTAGCCGAGGCGTGAAGAAGTATTGTAGCGAGTGATTTTTTCTGGACTAAAATCATCATCACAAAATCCATCCAGTCATAACTTGGGATATACTTGATGTTTCCAGGTCCCAATATTTCATCTTCGACAGACTCAAGACTGTATTGTGCGTTTCTAGCCTGCTCCCAGGGCTCAATAACACCACTTAGTAAAAATGATGTAGGGGATCCACACTTTGAACAGTACCTAGAACTGCCATCATTAATAACATGAACACTACAGTTTTCATTTGTGCATCTGTTTTCTAGGGGCAGACCACAGATTGAACAATAGGTATCACTTGCTTTGAAATGGCTGTTGGAGCAGTGTGGACATATAAAAAGCCTACCATTTTCGTCAAGTAATATTCCGTCGTCATAGTTCATAACGAGAACCCCTTTTGTAGAACTAAGCGCTGAAGCGCAGATTGAACAGTAGTTGTCAGCCGGCTTTAACATCGTATTACCGCACTTCTCGCAAACCTGGAATTTGTTTGATTCTTTGATATGCAAAGCGTTCAATTGGCTTAGTCTGACGTCTAAGGCGCTTAGGGATACCTTAAATGTTTTGGCGACCAGGTTTAAGTCACTGAAGTTAGCACTCATCAGTGATCTTTCTGGCATTAACAGTCGTCCGGCAAACTCGTCCGCTTCCAAATCCTCTTCATAGTGATCCTTAAGATTTTTTTTAGAGATTGGGATATGCGCATGGTCAAGATAGATGTGGCCAAATTCATGAGCTAGAGTGAAGTTAAGAACACGGTCTGAAGATTTCCTGAAATGATACCGTGCCCGACCATATTTATCAATGAGTTGAGATCGATTTATGACTATATAGAACAAATCGAATTCTTTGGCATAAATTGTATTGGCTAATACATTAGGGCTTAGATCATCTGAAGACTGGATTCGGATATTGAACTGATCAGGCTTCCGATTGATCAACTTAGCAATCTCAACACAGTCCACGATAGGGGATAGCAGACCAAAATCTTTACGAAAAGTCCTCACTGCTCGATCGACCATGGACTCACGATGAGGTTGAATTCTATATGAATCAAGACTGTTCAACAGCTCACCTCCCAAAAAGAAAAAAGACATACAGAACAAGTGTTCTGTTATGCCTTTAATATACTCCTAATTTGTACAGCCGTAAAGATGGCTTTTTTTTATTTTTTGCCCAAAGTATCGATGAGATTTCGAAGAAGACCTTTTTCTTGTTGACTGAGGCCACCTTTTGTAAAGCCTTCAAGCAGCTTTTTAATAGTCTCAATATCTTCAACAGAACTCCTGTTGACGGCTCTAGCCATGATGTTAATGAGGTCTTCATCCTTTTCCAGGATTTTGGTGATTTTTATTCGATAAGAGTCGATGATATTACCAGTTTCGTCTTTATGAACGATATCATCAAAATTACCACGATGTATAACTTCTGTCGTATATCCTGCAGCTGACATCAGTTCTTCCATGGTAATGCCAAGGTGTGGTGCGATAGCTCTTAATATAAGAGGTGACGGATTTTGACGCTGGCCACTTTCGATTCTAGAAAGTTCAGAGTTGCTGACTCCGCTCATCTGTGCTAGTTCAATTTGTGTGAATCCATTTGATTTTCTTAACGACTTTATGTACTCGCCCAAGTTCAAGTTTTTTCACCTCCATCAAAAAGAATCTATGACCACAAAGTGAGTAATTCCCTCCATTACAGGCTAATTATACAACCTAACTTGACAAATGGCAAATATTATTACATGTATACATGAGTTATCTCGCTTGACTTTTGGTAATCAATGGTGATAGGATCAAATCGGAAAAGAACACATGTTCTATAAAGGGAGGGTGAAAAAATGGAGTTAAACATCGCGAGATTAAAAGAACTTATGGATGAAAAGAACCTAACTTTGCAAGATTTATCAACGCTTTCAGGACTTTCGCTTTCAATGTTGTCAAGGATACTAACCTCAAAACGTGTCGCTGGAAGACGATCGATTACTGGGATAAGAAAGGCTTTCCCAAACGAACCGTTAGAATCATTATTTCTAATTCCGAATTCCCTAAACGACAATTAGCATTATGTTACTCCAATCGTTTTATTACTACGACACTGAGGGAAAGTGGTGAAACCAAATGTATGCACTAATCAAGGACAATTGCATTCTGGTTTATGAAAGCTTTCTTTACAGGGAATCCCTTAAAGAAATGCCTAATGCACAGTGGATTCCAGTTGATAAGGTATGGACATTACCACTTCAAGATTCAAACTTACTTTCACTAAAGCTTCTAGGCTGCGAACTACGTGGCGATCTAGTCAAGCAATACACTACATTAATCTCAAATGATATAAAGCCTGAAACTCCAATCGTAGAGATGCCAATTAGAATAAAACCTTATCAGCATCAAATCAAGGGATTTAATCTCGCGATGAAACATAAAGGCTATGGACTACTGTTTGATATGGGACTTGGTAAGAGTATCACAGCAGTTGCAGTGGCTGCGGCGCGCTTTAAAGAAAACGAAGTTAAGCGGCTGCTTATTATTTGCCCGTCAGCGGTTATGCCGGTATGGGAGAGGGAATTTACCAATTCAACCATAGAATACAATCTTTTTTTACTAGAAGGGCCAATACCAAAGCGCAAAGAACGGCTCATGAAAACATGCAATACCATCTTAGAGATTGCGGTCATTAACTTTGAAGGCACCTGGCGTATGATCGAAGACTTGCTTAGATGGAAAGCTGACATGCTAATTGTCGATGAGAGCCAGCGTATCAAGAATGCAAAAAGCAGGCAGTCAAAAGCAGTTCATAAACTAGCTAAACACACAAAATACCGGATGATCCTCACCGGTACACCTGTTACCGGTTCGCCGGTAGACGTCTATTCTCAGTGGAAAGTCATTGATGAAAATCTCTTCGGGCCATCCTTTTATCCTTTTAGAGCGCGGTACTGTATCATGGGTGGATTCAATGCTAAGCAGATCACAGGCTATAAAAATCTACTCGAATTAACCGAAAAAGCACATTCCAGAGCTCTAAGAGTATCAAAAGAAGAAGCACTCGATCTACCGGAGCAAATTGATGACTACCGGTACTGCAGGCTCGACCCTGAAGGTGAACGGATATATAAGTCGCTGCAAGAAGACAGCTATACGAAGTTATCACAAGGTGAGGTTACTGTAACCAATGTTTTAACTCAACTTTTAAGACTTCAACAGGTAACCGGAGGCTTTGTGCCACCTGATTACTCAAGTATTTGTAAATTGGTCTCAAGAGCTAAGCTTGAGCTTCTCAAAGAACTTCTTGAAGACATCTTAGGTACCGATGAAAAGGTCATTATCTTTGCTAGATTTACTGCTGAAATTCAGGCAATAAAGCAACTTCTCGAAGCGCAAAATATCACTTTCGAAGTACTTGACGGTAAATCCAGGCATAAGGGTGAAATTGTTTCAAGGTTCCAGGAGGATGACAATGTCAAAGTGATGCTAGCACAAGTTTCAGTTGGAGGTGTTGGAATAACACTTCACAGCGCCAGCATCGTCATTTACTATTCCACGACCTTCAACCTGGGAGATTATCTTCAGAGCCGCAGTAGAACTCACAGGATCGGTCAAAAGAGGAGGTGTTTATACATCCATCTTATTTGTAAAGACACCATTGACGAAAAAATTCTACATGCTTTAACCAAAAAGGAGGCTATCGCCAGCGCCATCGTCGATAACTGGAAAGACTATTTCAAAAGGGGAAATACCCATGCATAAACCATCCATGTTTGAACTATCGGATTTACTGAGAGAACTTAGAGATCTTAAAAAAGAAAAAGAGTCAGAAATGAAGGAACTATCCACAAAGATAGAGGAACTGGAACGTCATCTCATCGATCACATGGTCGAAGAAGAGATGTCATCCTTCAAACGAAATGGTTGCCTTTTTAGTCTGGTCAGTCAAGAATATCCAAGCGCGGTTATTGAACGCAAAGATCAGCTTTATGAGTGCCTAAAAGAACAAGGATTTGGAGACCTTTTCACAGTCAATTCTCAAACACTTTCAGCAACCGTTAAAGACCTAATGGCAAGAAACGAGGGACATGTTCCTGAGTGGCTTAATGGCCTGATCAAGATTTCGGAAAAGACATCGATTCGCATCCGAAAGGGCTAGAGCATCTCGAAAACAAAGTGACAATATTTCAAAGAGCAACGCTTACGAAGAACATAAGCAAAGAGATAGAGATAAAAAATCTTGCTTAAATATAGATCATCGGCTACAAGGAGCCAACTAAAAATTAGGAGTGAAATCTCATGACAAAGACAAATGAAATCACATGTCAACAAGATAGCTATCTGGCAATAAAGAACATCGATTTTTCAAATTTGATGGAAGAGCTCGATGGTATGAATTCAGGCTTTGAGCGTATTAAGATTCCCGCAGCGGGCAGCACTGTGTTTGAAATGCCTGGGGAAGATTCAGAAAATCCAGAAGCGGTTAAAGAGTTTAGAGGCGTTATTCTACACCATCATCCACTCCATGCCTATTACAAAGATAAGTTCTCTGGGGGCAATCAACCCCCAGACTGCAGTAGTCTAGATGGAAAACTAGGTAGAGGCAATCCAGGTGGCGAATGCGAAATGTGTCCGTTCAATCGCTTTGGTACCGGAGACAATGGTTCAAAAGCCTGCAAGAATAGAAGACGAATTTACGTCCTGCTTGAAGGTGAAATCTTTCCAATGCTTCTATCGCTTCCGACCGGGTCACTTAAGGAATACAGCCGATACATCAAGCGTCTTCTATCAAAAGGCAAAAAATCGAATCAAGTTGTTACAAAATTTAGCCTCAAAAAAGCGACGAATTCAAGTGGAATACAGTTTTCGCAAGGGGCATTCGCGGTGGCTCGCGATCTGTCGACGGAAGAATATGGACTCATCCTCCAAATGTCAGATCAAGTGAAGACGCTCAGTCAAAATGTAGATATTGGGGCGGATCACTCTGAAATCTATGAGGTGGGTGCTGATGAGATTGAGGTGCCGTTTTTATAGCAAAGAGCGGTTATAGAGTAAGGGGGGTGCACAAGCACCCCTTCAACTTAAAAGGAGAGCCCTAGATGACATACAAATGCGCGAAAAATCTAGACGATATCAAAGAATACTTAAAGCCGGTTATAGAAGGTCGCTATAAAGAAATTGCATTTGATTTTGAAACAAGTCCAAGGTGTGAGTATAGAAAGTCGCCATCAGCAGCACTTGATCCTCATCGCGCTGAGATTACCGGTATATCCATATCCTTAGAGGCTGCATCAGCAATCTATATCCCGCTTCGCCACAAAATCGGAAAGAATCTGAATAACTCTGAGGTTATGACCTTTCTGACTGAAGAGGTTTTTCATAATAAGGAGTTACTAAAAGTTGCCCATAACCTCATGTTTGAGACCATGTTTCTCATTGCGGACGGGACTTTGATTTGTAAGCCTGTTTATGACACAATGGCAGCCAGTCAGCTGATGATGAAGAATCCTTATGAATTTAGAAGCCTCAAGGAAAGTGGACTAAAAACCCTCGTCAGAGAATTCTTTGATGTTGAACTGCCTAGCTTTGAAACGACGACGCAAGGCAGCTTCTTTGACGAGCTGGATCCTGATGACTTAAAGACTAATCATTATGCCTGTGCTGATGCTGACTATGCATTAAGGCTGTATCACTTCATGAGCAGTTGGTTTATGAATTATTTGCCAGCGCATCACACCCTATGTCTTGAGATTGAGTCACCTGTGTCAATTTATGTCGGCTTAATGAAATATAGTGGCATTATGACAGATACGCTGATGATGTACCAAAAGCAGCTCGAATCTGAAAAAAAGTTAGCACATCTACAAGAAGAGATCAATCGTCATGCAAATCGCGAAATTGCACTTGGTAAAAATGCAGCGACAAACGCGCTAAAGAAATACCTCTATGAAGAACTAAAGCTACCCGTTCTTAAGACTACATCAAAATACAAATGGGCAGCGGATGATGAAGCGCTCATTCTGTTAAAGGAACACTGTATACACGTTAGGCCTGAACTCGCTTTTCTAATAGAACTAATCCAGGAATACCGCAAATGGTCAAAGCTAAAATCGACCTATATCGATGGTGCACTTAAATTTGTAAGTAATACAACAGGGGCGATTCACCCCGATTTTTTCGCACTTGGAACAGAAACAGGTCGCTTTGCCAGTAGAAATCCCAATGCCCAGAACTGGCCAAGAAAGGACAATGATCTCGTAGGTGTTAGAAATTTCTTTGAAGCAAGGGATGGCCATGTGCTGCTGGACTTCGACTTTTCACAGATTGAGCTCAGAGTGGGTGCTTATTACTGTAGAGATGAAATAATGATGAACACTTATCGTAATAGCGGTGATATTCACGCTCAAACGACCTCGGTGATTTATGGTGTCCCGTTTGAAGAAGCAGCGGACAAAACCAATGAACACTTCAAAGAACGCCGTAGCATTGCTAAAAACTGCAATTTTGGCGTCTTTTACGGTTTATTTCCAAGTGGTCTGAAGAAGAATCTACAGTTTAAGGCTGGTCTTCATATTTCCATTTCAGAGTGCGAGGACATTATCAAAAATCTGAAGTCTGGTTATCCCGGCCTTGCTATTTGGCAGGAAGAAGAAAAGCACCAGGCGAGACTTCGGGAATATTCACAGACGGCTTTTGGGAGACGCAGATACCTCAGAGACATCAACTCAAAGGACTGGCATAACCGGACCTATTCAGAGCGGTGCGCATTAAATACACCAATTCAAGGTACCGCTGCAGATATTTTAAAGGTTGCCATGGTTAGGATCCTAGATGGTTTAAATGAAAGACTATATATCAAACCGCTACTGACCATTCACGATGAGCTGGTCTTTGAAGTGCCAGAGGATAAAGTCAAGGAAGCAGCCAACTATATAAAGGCTTGCATGGAGACGGTTCCATTTGAAGGCTTTGATGTACCAATCATCGTAGAAGGTGCCATAGGTAAACGTTTCGGTGAGCTTGAGGAACTGATATGAAAAGCGCGAAGGATTTTCTTGTTGTCCTGGGTGCTTTTAAGATGACCATACCCAGGCAGAGCTTTAAAACACTTAGAGGCCAAGCACTATCTGGTGATACTCAAGGTGCCATGAAGGGTTTAGCAAAAATAATCTTAGAGATTAAAAATTAGAATATAAATCCATAAGAAGAGGTAGTAAATGGAGGATTCATTAGAACTCAGGGAAAATTCTTTGAAGCTCATTTATATCTGCTCGCCGCTTAAAGGTGATGTTGAAATCAACATCATGCGGGCAAACCGGTACTGCCATTTTGCAATGACAAAAGGGACGCTACCACTCGCGCCGCATACTATATTCACTCAGTTTCTGGATGATAGAGACGAAGATCAAAGATCAAAGGGTAGAGAACTAGGCCTTGCACTGCTGCATAGATGCGAAGAATTATGGTGTTTTGGTGACAAGATCACTGAGGGCATGGCAGAAGAGATCAAGCTCGCAAAGCGACTAAGAATACCAATCGTGTATTTCACAGATACTTGCGAGAGGCGGTTGCAAAATGAGTGAGATAAATCTCAGTTTAGAACAGTTTTTAGGTCCATTCTTCAATGCCTATGAAAACGTCTGTATTCGTGTGTTTTCAGACCAAAAGGAGCCTGAGTTTAAGGGGCTGAAAATGGACATTAATTTAGCAAAAGTTGAAAAGTATGTCCCGGTACTACTTGAGCACAACGAGAAGAATCGCGGTATTTTCTTTGTAGTCAACTATGGTGGCCATGAGGATAAGGATATTTCAAGGATCAATGCGCAGTTTGTTGAAAATGATTCCCTGCCAATGGAAAAGCAACTTAGGAATTTAATGGCCTTCCCTCTTGAACCCAGTCTAATTGTTAAAACTCAAAAATCGCTTCACGCCTACTGGCTCATTCAAGGTGGCATCGTCGATCAGTTTAGAACGGTTCAGAAAAGACTGGCAGCACACTTTTCGGGAGATAAGCAAATCATCAATGAAAGTAGAGTCATGAGACTTCCAGGCTTTTATCATCGTAAAGGCGAACCGGTTATGGTGCAGTGTATAAAGTTTAATCCTGAAAAGCGCTATACACAGGAAGAACTTCTTAAACATCTGCCAATTATCGAAGCAGAAGAAGTTAATGATCCCAAACGAAAAAGAACGGAGAAGATCAAAGGCATTGAAAAGGTGCTAAAACAATGTGAGTTCATCCAGCATTGTAAAGAAAATACCAAAGAACTTTCTGAGCATGATTGGTACGCTATGATTACCAATTTAGCTGTATTTGAAGATGGCGAAGCTGCCATTCATACGTTATCAAAGGACCATCCAAATTATAATAGGTTGGAGACTCAAGGGAAAATTATGCACTTTGAAAGTACTGGAACTGGGCCAATGACATGTAAAACCATCGCTGAAAAAGGCTTTCAATGTCCCAAATTACTTGACGGCAGCTGTAATTGCAAAGCCCCAGTGTCATTTGCGTTTACGCATCAAAGTCTGGATGAGCTTATGGCTGAAATCGATAAACTGACGGTCTCAGACAAGATGACTACCAATTTACAGGTTGCTGAAGATTTTGTGGTTAGGTACCTCTTTAATGTTAAAGAGGTCATGGCAATTCCCCTTATCACAAGTGAAATTAAAAAGCACTTTCATTTTGAAAAAGACAATTTGAGAATCCTTATTAAAACGTACAAAGCTATGCATCGAAAGTTCACAAAATTAAAGAACTCGTTTACCCAAATGGAGTCAGATGTGCCTTCGTGGTACAGTCAGACAGAAAATGGAATGCGTTTTATTCCCGGTGTTCTGGCAGTGCATATGAGTAAAGACGTCTTCGCATTTTATGGGGCAGAAGAGTTTTATCTTTATGAAAATGGCGTTTATCGACCCATTAAAGAGATCTATGCTGCAAAGCTTGTACGAGGTCATCTCATCGATCAATATACAACGCTCAATGGCATTAATGATGCTTTAGGTCAGTGGAAGATAATGATCTATAAAGCAATCAATCAACTAAACCCAAATCCATTTGTCATCAATCTAAAAAATGGCCTCTATAACGTGCTGGAAGAAAAACTTAAAGAACATTCACCGGAATATATTAGTACGGTTCAGATTAAGGCAAACTACGATGAAGAAGCAGCATGTCCACTATTTCAAAAGTTCCTATCAGAAACCATCTCTGACAGCGATATATTTATGCTTCAGGAAATCCTGGGATACCTTCTGATTCCAGTCAATAAAGCTCAAAAATCCTTCGTATTTGTCGGTGCAGGAGATGCTGGTAAATCAACACTGCTCTCCGTAGCACAGGAGGTTCTGATTGGCAGCGAAAATGTATCAAACGTACCTTGGCAAGCGCTTGGTGATCGTTTTAAAACCGCGGAACTGTTTGGTAAACTGGCCAATATCTTTGCAGATCTTCCTTCCAAGAACATTGAGGATAATGGCATTTTCAAAAGCATCACTGGTGAGGATTATCTGACCGTAGAGAAAAAACACAAGACGCCCTTTTCATTCAAGCCTTATGCCCGGTTGATGTTTTCATGCAACGACATCCCAAAGAACTATGGAGACAGGTCCAGTGCTTTTTTCAGAAGACTGCTCATTATTCGCTTTGAGAAGGCTGTGCCAATTGAAAAGCGCGATCCGTCTCTCAAGGAGAAACTGGCGCTTGAAGCGGATGGTATTTTCATGTGGGCGCTTGAAGGTTTAAAACGTCTGTTAAAGAACAATTACCAGTTTACTGTCAGTGAAGGCTCAAGAACCGAGGTGGAAAAGTATCGCATTGAAAGCAATAGTGTCTTATCCTATGTGAAAAACGAATGCTGTATTCAAAGCGATAGGTACATTGAATCGAAAGAAATCTATCGGCGCTATAAAGAATACTGTCAAGAAGCAGGACTAAATCCCGTTTCGCAGATCAGATTCAACAAAGAGCTCATCGATTATATGCCTGAGATCCAAATGAAAAAGGACCCTTATAGCAGAAGGGTGATTTTACAGGGTGTTGGAATCTTATGAGTCGAAGGATGTTCGAAGCAATATCGAAGTTAGTCGAAGAACCTTGTTGAAGGAGTTTTCCCAGTAGTGGCAATCAAAGCGTAGATCTCGAAGTGAAATTTCCTTTTTATTGATATATAAGTGAATTCAAGTTTGAAAAAGAAGAAAAGAAAATAAGAAGGAGAATGCAAAAAAACCTAAATATAAAAAAAGAATAAGAAAACTGCTACGATCTTCGAACTGCTTCGATTTTGATGGTGGACGGTGGATGAAATGCTTGAAAAAACTATAACCCGCCAAATTACGAGTTACCTGAAGCAGTTTGAAAACTGCTTCTTCTGGAAAGAACACGGCGGACAATTTGGTACGGCTGGTATTCCAGATATTATCTGCTGTATAAATGGAAAGTTCGTCGCTTTTGAAGTTAAAGTACCTGGTGGCAAACTTACGCCACTTCAGGAAATCACCATTCAAAGAATCAAAGCTGCAAAGGGCAAAGCTTTCAAAGTGACAAGTATAGAGGAGGTAAAAACAATACTTGAAACCTTGGAGGAATAAAAATGACAGCAAAAGAATACTTGTCTCAGGCATTTCGTCTTGACTCGCGGATCCAGCTTAAAATGGAGCAGATTGAATATCTGCGGAATCTATCAACGAAAGCGACATCGACCATCGATGCCATAAGAGTCAGTGGAACAAGGGAGCGGTACCGAATGGAAAACGCTGCGGATAGAATTATGGATTATCAGTCTGAGGTGAAAGAGGATCTTGAGCGTCTATTAAGGCTAAAGAGGGAGATCAAACAAAAAATCAATTTGGTGATTCCGATAGATCAGAGGATGATTCTTGAAAGTAGATATTTATGCTTTAAATCCTGGGACACAATTTCTGATGATTTGGGTTATAGTTACCGACAGCTGCATCGTATTCATGGACGTGCTTTATCAGAGTTTGGAAAATTGATAGAGTTAGATCAGTGAATAATTGAATCGCAGAAGTATTAAGCGTGAAAGTTAGTAGTCACTCGACAGAAGAAACAAATCGAAATAAACTGCAAAAACGAAAAGATGGCACACAATGTCCTAAATATATGTGGTATAGTTTAAAGTGAGAAGAGTAGATGACGAGCCTCTAGGAGAGATCCCAGAGGCTTTTTGCTACTCTTTTCCTTTTCAATGAAAATCAGGAGCTGAGAAAAAATGGTCATTTTGACTTCAAAGCAAAAGATCTGTGGCTATGATGGATGTCAGATGCCAATAGACGAATTAGAAACCATGTGTAAGTATCATTTGAGACTAGATAAGATAATGACAGAATTTTACGCGACACTAGGAAAGTATGTTTATGAAAAACGAATGAATGAACGAAGAGAAAACGGAGAACTGCTATAGTGAGGTATAGTGATGCCAATTAAACCGAGAAAACCTTGTTCTAAACCAGGATGTCCAAATCTAACATACGACGAGTATTGTAGCGACCATTCTAAGAACATTAATCAGAGGCCTAGCGCCTCAGAACGTGGTTATGATAACAGATGGTCTCAAGCAAGGATTATTTTTTTGAAGAAACATCCACTGTGCATGAAATGCATGGCTGCGGGACATTATGAGCGGGCAACAGTAGTAGATCATATTATTCCTCATCGCGGTGACAGGAGCCTCTTCTGGGATGAGTCAAATTGGCAGGCGCTTTGCAAGAAATGTCATGACCAGAAGACTATGACGATAGATCGGCATAAAGAATATAAATATTAGCATTATGACCAGGAAATGTTAGAATGAATGATAGACAAATATTATATTTGCTCAAAAATAAACATCGTGATTTGTCTCAAAGCTAAATCGAGGAAGTGATCAATTGAGATTTCCTGACTTTGTCTTGTCGACGCTAGATCTTAATAATGCTGCATTACCGCAGGAATATTATTATAACAGCATTATGTTTTGTGTGATTGATTCCGTGTTTTCAATTAACTCGAAGTACAAATCAACACAAAATACCGTGCTGAGATATTGCAATTACAATGGTTTGATACCTTATAGAACTTATGGTTCAAGCTCAAGAGATATTAAGAGCGAACATAAGATTGAAGATTTCCTAAAACTCGTTAATGGATTGGCCTATGAGACAATTGCGAATGAAATATTTGGAAATAGACAAAGAACATCACCCACCAACGGAGTTCTAAAAGCCCGAGCTGTTTGCGAGTTTGCATACACTTTATATAAAAATGAGATCAATGATTTTTCAACGATCTATAGACTTTTCGATGACGGACAGATAGAATCTCAAATCAAAAGCATTAAAGGTCAAGCAAGCGGACTAACACTAACCTATTTGTATATGTTGACAGGACATGACGATTACATCAAAGCCGACCGACACATTCTAAATTTCATTACGAATGGCATTGGTAGGCAGGTAAGCAAAGAAGAAGCAGAATGGATGATAAAGGATTGTGTTACAGCATTAAAAGAACTTTATCCAAACATGACATGTCGGCTGTTGGATTATACGATATGGAGATACATGTCAACAAAATAAATGTTAGAAGAGGGGAGGGGGAGGTCAAATCTCTAGATCGAGCACCCGTTGGACCGGCGGCCCCCTTCGTGTGAATTTTCGCGTAATTATTAAGGCCGGGGGGTGGGAAATTTTAATGAAAAGCAGCTGTAACTTTTGCTGCAACTGGCCTTAGATTTAATACAATTACGCGAAAAAGTGAAAGAACACATTTAAACTCATTAACTTTCATACAGTGAAGGTTGGTGAGTTTTTTAATGGGGACATTACAGGATGGATGAAGAAACGAGAAAAAGCATCTTTAAAATGAAAAGCCAGGGACTCAGAAATTATGCTGTTGCTTCGATGCTCGGGCTAAAAAAAGATACACTCCATGAATTCTGTAAGAAGTATCATCTATGTGGTCCTGAAGAAGTCATTAGGCTAAACATCATTGAACTGGTCCAACACAATATCATTTGCCCACAGTGCTATGGACCTATCAGACATAAGAAGCGTGGAAGAAGAAAACGCTTTTGTACTGAAAAGTGCCGAAGGGCATGGTGGAAGGAACATGAAGAGGCAAGAAACCGAAATCCAAAATCCTGGTATAGCAATCAGTGCCTTGCTTGCGGAAAATATTTCGTTGTTTATGGGAACCATTGTCAGAAGTATTGCAACAGAGAATGCTACCTAAATCATAGATACCGGAGGGAACAGGATGGAATTCAGAAAGATAAATATTAGTGAGCTGGTCCCGGCTGGCTACAACCCGAGAAAAAAGCTCAAAAGTGGCGACTCGGAATATGAGAAGATAAAAAACAGTATTCTTGAATTTGGCTATGTGGATCCCATCATTGTGAATAAGGACATGACTGTCATTGGTGGTCACCAGCGTTTGACGGTTCTCAAGGATCTTGGCCACGAGGCGGTGGAATGCGTCGTCATCGACATTGATAAGACAAAAGAAAAAGCCCTTAATATCGCACTGAACAAAATCAGTGGCGAGTGGAATAAGGAGCTTCTAGCAGATCTTATTTCTGATCTTCAGTCAATGGATTATGATCTCATTTTCACGGGTTTCGATCCGCCGGAAATTGATGAGCTCTTTACCAACCTTCACGATAAAGAAACATCAGATGATGACTATGATGTAGACACAGCACTTAATGAAGCCAGCTTTGTGAAGCCTGGGGACATCTGGATGTTGGGCAGACACCGAATGATGTGTGGTGATGCAACGAGTAATAAGGATGTGGTTCAGCTAATGAACGGTGTTAAGGCAAATATGGTTCTGACAGATCCTCCGTATAATATCGATTATGAAGGGTCCAATGGTCTAAAGATCGAAAACGATAAAATGAAAGACGACCTCTTCTATAACTTTTTATTGCTCGCCTTTAAGAACATGCATGAACATCTCGAGCCTGGAGGTTCTGCCTATGTATTTCACGCAGATACTGAAGGGATAAACTTCAGAAAAGCCTTTGTGGATGCTGGATTTCATCTAAGTGGCGTTTGTATCTGGGTAAAGAACAGCTTTACCCTCGGGAGAAGTCCCTATCAATGGGGGCATGAACCCATTCTTTTTGGATGGAAGCCACAAGGTAAACACAGGTGGTATGCTGATCGTTCTCAAAGTACCATCTGGAATTATGATAAGCCAAAGAAAAATGATGTCCATTGCACCATGAAGCCAGTGCCACTGCTTTGCTATCCCATCAAAAATAGCGTTCAAGTGAACGGTATTGTGCTCGATACCTTTGGTGGCAGCGGCAGCACTTTGATTGCCTGTGAACAAACTGACAGAATTTGCTACACAATGGAGATTGATCCAAAGTATGCTTCTGTCATTATTCGTAGGTACGCTGAACTGGTTAGTAATGAAGAGGACATCTACCTGGTCAGAGATGGTAACAAACAAAAGCTTTCTGAGCTTCAAATTGACTTAAAAATATAATGCCAAAGGCATAATGTTAATTACACAATTATTGCTAAAACCCTTGCTATTACATGTGTTTAGAGTGATATATAGACTACCAGAAAATCGTTTGAAGAAGGAGGTAGTCTAAGTGATCATTCTTAAAGGAGACAGATACACAACCACATTTTCTGACAAGGCATATGAAGTTGCAGGGCGATGGCACCGAGATTATATTCTGATGCCAATAGAGAAAGATGACGATGAATGTATAATCTATAGCGCCTCAGAAATTGAAGAGCTTCTTAAAGCCGGTAAATTTTTAAGAGAGTGGAGGTGTGAATGTTGAAAGCATTTTTCGGAAGAAAAATTTGCGATTTTGAAGAACTTAAGAATTTAACTCGTGACGCTTGTTATGATGAAATTGAAGGATCTGACTATGTTGTTACCAGAGAAATTGAATTAAGTGAAGAAGAATTCAAGACATTTGCTGACGATCTTCTAAGAGATCAGACTTGGATTGAATCCGAAGATGGCGGTCCGGATGAAAATGGTGCACTCAGATGTATCCGGGTGATCAATCAGCTAACTGGTGAAAAGATACTAGTTGATAACGAAGGCTATAATTATCCGCGCTACACTGCGATTGAAGTCTAGGATCGGATATACCAAAGTGAGGGATTGGCAATGGACAAGAAGGAAATGATTATAGCTCTTGAAGAACATTTTCAATCAAAAGCGAAATATCTTGGCCCACCTAAATTTGCTTACGCTCTTGAAACGGAAATTGGGACACTTCACATTGAGCGCTACGGAACTATAAGGAGCGACAGTGGAGAAGAAATGCATTTTGAGGATTTAATGGTGACGTCTGTTAATGAGAGCACCAGGAGCAGTGGAAGTGTGGGAACTGGTGTGGTTATGAAACCATCGGCAGAGATTTTATCAGTTACTATACCGCTGGGGCTGCATACCGGTAAATCCTTAATAAACCTAATCAACATGGTATCCAGTAAGCAAGATCTGATCTTCAGGGCATTTGGGCTTGAAGTGATGGGGATGGTGGATGAAGTTGCAAAAGACATGGCTGATAAAAAACCTCAAACCATCAGTGAATTTGAATCAGCGCTCAAAGAAATTGGTCCGGAAAAGTGTCAGTTGCTGACATTTGACTTTGACAAGCAACAACTGGCGTTCAACATTGATGGCAGCGAGCTATCAGAGGCTGAGATCAATGCCTTTATGGATCTTACGGCATTAATGAATGAAGCAGCCATTTCAGCCAGTCACATCTCGCGTAAACCGGTGAGCACAGATAACCCTAAATATACCTTCCGGGTTTGGCTTTTAAGACTGGGGATGTTAGGTGAGCGGTACAAGTACTCGCGAGCGGCGCTTCTGTCGCGCCTGCCGGGGAACAGCGCCTTCAGAAGTCCAAAGAAAGCGGTTACGATTGAGTGAAACCAAAATGCAAATTGATTGATGAGGATGGGAATATTTTCAACCTGCTTGGTATTGCCTCAAGGGTCCTTAAGGAAAACCATCAAGACAGGGAAGCCGCTGAAATGAAGGAACGAGTTATGTCCTCAAGCAGCTATACAGAGGCGCTCAACATTATCCTGGAGTATGTAGAAGCACAATAAATAGTGCCGGGAGGCGATGCAATGGATGATTTCTTTTCTAAAAAGACCTGTGATAGGTGTGGCAGTGATCTCAAAGACGGACGTATCATGTCGATGCTCAACATGGATTGCATATGCATGAAGTGTAAGAAAAAAGAAATTGAGGATCAGGATTATCAGAAAGCTGTTGAAGCTGAACGTGAAGAGATTAGAAAAGGTAACTTCAATTACAAAGGGCTTAAAGGCTAAAAGCGAATATTTAAGAGTCTATCCTGCATAGGTTCTTTTTTCATATAAGGAGGTGATCGCTGTGTCCCAAAGAGGAAGAAAGCCAAAACCGACAGCGATCAAAAAACTAGAAGGTAATCCAGGTAAGCGGCCTCTAAATGAAAGAGAACCAAAACCTGTTAAGCGGGCTCCAAAGTGTCCTGATTGGCTAGAACCAGAAGCTAAGAAAGAATGGCGGAGGATGTCTAAGGTGCTAGAAAACCTGGGGATACTATCAGAGATTGATCGTTCTGCATTTGCGGGGTACTGTCAAGCTTACGCACGGTGGAAAGAAGCAGAAGAGTTTATTACGAAACACGGAACGATTGTGAAGACCCCCTCAGGTTATTGGCAGCAAGTGCCACAAGTATCTATTGCTCAGACCTATTTGAAATTGATGAACCGTTTCTGTGAGCAGTTCGGACTTACGCCATCCTCTCGTAGTCGGATCGTCTCAGATAAGCCGCTGGATTCTGAGGATCCGCTTGAACTGCTTCTCATTAAGGGTGGCGGTTAGTTTGAAAAACGCGGTGTTTATTCCTTCGAGATTTATGCTGCCGACATCACACTATGATGAAAAAAAGGCTCAGTTTGTCATTGATTTTATCAGCCAGTTAAAGCATACCAAGGGCGAGTGGCATGGCGAGCCGTTCATTCTGATGGATTGGCAAGTTGAGCTGGTGCGTAACATCTTCGGGGTTATAAAGGAAAATGGCTATCGACAGTTTACGACGGCTTATGTTGAGATTGGCAAGAAACAGGGAAAGACGGAGTTGGGGGCGGCTATTGCTCTTTATATGCTAACCGCAGACGGAGAGCGCGGGGCAGAAGTTTATAGCTGTGCTTCGGACCGCGCTCAAGCGAGTTTGATTTACAATGTAGCCGTAGATATGATTGCTCAGTCGCCAGCTCTCAAGAAACGGTTAAAAATTGTCGCGTCGCAAAAGCGCGTGGTTTATCCGGCTATGAATTCCTTTTACCAAGTACTATCAAGCGAAGCCTATTCTAAGCACGGTATTTCACCAACCGCAGTTCTCTTTGATGAGACTCACGTCGCCAATAGAGAAATGATGAATGTCATGCTTCATGGTGCTTCCGATGCCAGAAGGCAGCCCCTCAACTTCCTGATTACAACTGCTGGAAATGATCTTCATAGTATAGGTTATGAGTTACATCAAAAAGCAGTAGATATCTTGGTTGGCAGGAAGCTTGATTATACATTTTATCCGACCATCTATGCTGCACTGGAAGAGGACGACTGGACCTCACCGGAGATTTGGGCTAAGGCTAATCCAAGCCTTGGGGTTACAGTGTCACTTGAAAAAATGCAGATTGCCTGTGAGAATGCGAGGCAAAATCCGGCAGAGGAGAACCTCTTTAGGCAGCTAAGACTTTGTCAGTGGGTCAAGCAGTCGGTAAGATGGATGCCCATGCATGTTTGGGATGAGTGCAAAGATTCAGTAGATGAAGAAGATCTACTTGGAAGAGAGTGTTTTGGAGGTCTGGATCTTTCAAGCACAACTGATATAACTGCTTTCGTTCTTATTTTTCCACCTAGAAATGAAGATGAGAAATATATCGTGTTGCCATTCTTTTGGCTGCCTGAAGACACCCTGAATTTAAGAGTTAGACGAGATCATGTGCCTTATGATCAGTGGCATAAACAAGGAGCGCTGATGACAACAGAAGGCAATGTGGTTCATTATGGGTTTATTGAAAGCTTCATTGAGGAGCTTGGACTTAAATACAATATCAAAGAAATTGCTTTTGACCGCTGGGGTGCTGTTCAAATGTCGCAGAATCTTGAAGGCCTTGGTTTCACTGTTGTACCTTTTGGCCAGGGATATAAAGACATGTCACCGCCGACGAAAGAATTGATGAAGTTGACACTTGAGAAAAAGCTCGCTCATGGTGGTCATCTTGTTCTCAGGTGGATGATGGACAATATTTTTGTGAGGACGGATCCAGCAGGAAACATAAAGCCGGACAAAGAAAAAAGCACCGAGAAAATTGACGGTGCAGTGGCGTTGATTATGGGGTTGGATAGGGCGATTCGGTGCGGAAATAACAGAACGGAATCTGTATATGATCAGAGGGGACTACTTTATATAGAGTGAGAAATAATATTTTTTCTATTGCGTCGCAATATAATATCTGGTATAATGTAATCAAATAATATGTTGCGACGCAATAGAAAGGAGTTTGACTATGAACATGATAGAAATATTTGAGGATCGTGTCACTAAAGCTGATTTTTACTCGGTTGAATTAACTAATGAGTTTAGGAGCCATCTGGTATCACTTTATCCGAAGAAAGAAGACTCTGGTGTTCTCGACTATGATAGAAGTTATGGTGATCTTCATATACTCATTGAAGTAATGAAAGATGTTTTTGCCATCTATTTAAAGGACTACAATTTCGGACATATCAAACCACTAGGCGAATGTATTTATGAGTTTACAAGTGAAAGCAATAATTTTGATTATGAGAATATGCTTTCTAACATAATACTACCCGATATTCAAAACAAGATAAGAAGTGGTGAAATCAATATTGAAAAAGAGTTTTATGATTATTATCATATCTTACCAGATACATTTATACCGTTTATTGATGATAAGATTTCTGATCATATAACCGTTGGTGAAGCAGCAAAAATTCTTAATGTCTCTGACACAAGAGTTAAAAAGATGGTATCTGATAGAGTTTTGGATGGATTTAAACGTGATGGTCGTGTTTATCTTTCTCGAGTTGATGTTGAACAGCGTAAAGCGTTTATTGATGAGCATGGAAAGCCGACCAAAAGCAGTTTAAAAAAAGGTGGTGAGATGTAATGAACCAAGAATATGAAAACATATTGAATCTCAAAAATATTGAGGTTCCAGATAAGATGACAAAGATGGATAATTCAAAAATGCTAAGCGATTTAAGATCGGCAGGTGGTTGGTTTGTAGGAGAATACGCTGCATTAATATTTGAAAATTACGACCAACTTCAAAGTGACAAGAGCTATAAGTCAGAGTTTATCAAGAAGATTTATCGTGAAAGATGCAGAGATAGTGATCTGGGTGGGACTATTACTAGAGTCAATTCATTGCTGAGAATAATTAGAAGACACGAACTCGCTAATGCTTTGAAGTATGTAATCGACTCCGATAATATCAACAAAAATGATCCGGATGCAGTAAAAGCTGCTCAACTAACTTTAAAACAACTGATAAATAAGTGTTGAAAACCAATAGTTATGAGGCTATGAATTAAGCATCTGTTTACAGGTGCTTTTTCATATGGTTTTTCAGAAGGAATCAAATTGGGCATGCTTTCAGGACTATTTCATTCAAGAGTTAAGCCTGAGAACTTTCTAAATATCGGGTTTTCATTTTTATTCAGTACTACTACAGATTTATAGAGAGTTTCATTGGAGAGCTTGTACTCAAATACAACATCAAGAAATTGCTTTTGACCGCTGGGGTGCCGTTCAAATGTCGCAGAATCTTGAAGGACTTGGTTTCACTGTTGTACCTTTTGGCCAGGGATATAAAGACATGTCACCGCCGACGAAAGAATTGATGAAGTTGACACTAGAGAAAATGCTCGCTCATGGTGGTCATCCCGTTCTCAGGTGGATGATGGACAATATATTCGTCAGGACGGATCCCGCAGGAAATATTAAGCCGGACAAAGAAAAAAGCACCGAAAAAATTGACGGTGCAGTGGTACTGATTATGGCCTTAGGTAGGGGATTGTAAATGATAATAAAGAGAGCGTTTATAATAGGAGTGCGAACGTCAATAAAAAAGTAGACCACGTGCTGGAAAAAAAGTAGACCACTTGCGATGGTAAAAAAGTATACCATTCTGGCCTTTGTGATGGGAAAAAAGTAGGCCACTAGGACCCTATAATAGC
>Ga0302240_1001238_pt1 | contig 21171 bp, 15 predicted proteins | sample AAG_UR_His_MG_FD_193538 | JGI IMG/M metagenome (GOLD analysis project Ga0302240, IMG submission 193538) | Enriched activated sludge microbial communities from anaerobic digester in WTTP, New Holstein, Wisconsin, United States - AAG_UR_His | ecosystem: Engineered > Bioreactor > Anaerobic >... | reverse complement strand
TTGACCATTTATATAGACCACCTGAGGAGTCCATTCTTTTAACTCTTCTCTGATGAACTTCTTATCTTCCTCGTAATCTTTTTCTTCCCACTTTGCATCATATTCACGCCAGATAATAGCTATCTCTTGCTTTTCTTTTTCACCCTCAATAAAAAGATATTTTCTTCCAGAATTTCTAACTTTTACCTTTTTAACTTTTATCCCGAGAAGATAATTAAAGGTTTCAGGAAGGTCTACCATCATTTCCTCTGGTTCTCCAACTTCTTCCAGATTAACCTTAAGTTTATAGCTAAATGGACTCTGTAATTTATCTATATTTAGCAAAGAAGGATTAGCTTTGGTTTCATATTCCAGAAAATAACGCAGAAGGTATTTATTCCCGAATTCCAGTTCCATCTGCTCTTTTTCTAAGTTATTAATCTCTAAATTATCCAGCGTATCTTCATACTGCTCCAGAATTTGGTACTTAAAGAAACCTCCTGCCTTGTTCTCATTATATCTTTCTTTAACAACCTTCTCCTTAGAAATTCCACTTTTATCATAAAAGAGAACTTTTTTCATTCGCGGCATAACTACAGTCCAGAAATGGTCTCCCATTTCTATACCAATCCATTTTCTTCCCAATTTATGAGCTACTGCTGTTGTTGTTCCCGAACCCAAAAAGAAATCCATAACTAAATTTCCTTCATCTGAAGTGGACTCTATTACTCGATTTAATAATATCTCAGAATTCTCAGTAGGGAAATCCCAATTGGAATGATAACCAGGAATATCACACCAGTTAGAATCAATTTGTTTTTTCTCTGTTGGAGATAATAAATATTCAACTCTAACATTATTTTTTGTTTTACATTTTGGACATCCGTCCCATTTTCCAGAACTATGAATATATCCACAATTTCTACAAACTATCCTTATTTTTTGTTCATTTTCCATAGATTTAATATTAGATTGACCATAAGTCCAGTGCCGTCCTTTTGGCGGTTCCAATAAATTACCAAATATATATAATGCTTGTCCGTTACCCTGTGAATCCATTGAATGCCACCTTTCTTCTTTGGCCTTTTTCAAATTTTTATATACCAGTTCAAATATATAATTATTTGCTTTGGAATAGAAGTAGAGAGTATCTGTGGAAGTATTAAATCGTTTTACTTTGGGGTCTTGTTTACTTATTCTTTTTAGAGTTATCTCGTTTTTAAAGTTATCTTCATCAAAAATATTATTCATAATAGGCCTTAAAATCCAGTTCCCATTATAGTCACATCGAACAAATATGCTAGCGCTGTATTTCATAATATTTTTTGCTAAGGACAATCTATTTTCCAATAAACTTGCCCAGGTTGAATCTTTGTATTTAACATTGTAAAGATAATCTGCATCCTGTTCTTTATTAAATGGTGGATCAATATAAATAGTCTGTATGTGTTCTTTATATTTTGCCAGAATCGTATTCAATGCTTGCCAATTTTCACTTTTTATGAGCAAACCATCCAGAATATCATCTAAATTATGATTTTTTGTTATGTTTTCCAGTAATTGTTCTTTGAAGTCTTCGGAAAAATATTTGGTATCCAGGGGTAGTTTCTTATATTCTGCATCAATTAAATCTTTTCTTAAATATAAATCTTCTTCCTTTTCCATCTTGCCAAAATCCTGCTCTTCCCATTCTTTTAATTGCTTTTCATTTTTGAGGATAGTGTCTATAAGGTTAGATAAAAATTCTTCTCCTGCATATTCTTTAATCTTATCCAGAGTAATAACATAATCCGTGCTTAAAACGAATCTTTTCTTTTCCCATAATCTCTTCTGAAAATCTTCTATCTGTGTCAGAAATTCTATGATATCTTCTCCAATTTCACGCACCATTTTAGCTCTGGTTATATGTTTATCCAGGAAACTTTCTTTCTCCAGTGTATCTATATCTAAGACCTCATTTTTAATATAATAATCCAATTGTTCGGAAAGGAATTTCTTCAGATTTTTATGAATAAAGTAGTCCTTGGTATTTTTGGCAGCAAATCTATTCAATTGATATTGCAATAAGGCTAAATCACTTTTATATTTCTGACTTAAAGGTTCTTTCCAGAAAATATCATCTATTTGCTTGATGACCTCATTGAAAATGTTTTCATTTATCTTCTCTTGTTTTGAGGAATTGCTTCCACCTGCCACATCATATTTTTTAACTTCACTTTCAGACAGTTCTCTATACTGAAAACGAATCATTAGGTTTTCTTTATCCACAAATTCTAATGGGATTTCATCATCTAAGACAAAAAATCGCTCTTTAGTAGCTTTTTTTGAACCCAGTTCTTCTTTAGCGGCAACAATACGGAAGATTACTTTATGATTATTACATTTGAAGGTATAATCCCGAAAAAGCATCCCTGTCTTGATGTAATATTGGTCATAATTAGCCCAATAGAGTTTAACTTCTTCTCCATTATAAGGAATAGCATATTTGTGACCCTTTATGGAATAGCGATATTGAGGAATAAAATCTCCCTCTTCATAATAACGGGAGAAAAAGTTATTCAAATCATTATAAACCTGATTCTTAATCTCATCAATATTCTCTATTTCTCGTTTACGAGCGAGAATATTAAGATATTTTTGCCCTATGTTAGTATTTTTATACTCTGGTTTTAATTCTCCTTCAGGAGTAATGACATTTTTATTTAATTTATTACATAAATCATCTCTTGCTTCTTCCAATTCCTTTTCAATATTTTCCCGTTTTTCACTTTTATGTTTGGCAAATGCCTCTTCTACCCTATTAACTAAATCTGTAGTGATAAATTTATCAATTTGCTCTCTTTTATAATTAAGAATCCTATAAATACCAAAATCTAAATCAGAAGCATCAAATTGAAAAAGTACCCTTAATAAATTTTGAAATCTCTGCAATGAAGTCATATTATTATCATTGTTCCCCATACCGTTCTCCTTAGTACTGGCTAATTTTTAAACTCTTTTCATTATTTGGTATTGAACCCTCTGTGTCAAGATAATTCGGTTTTTGAATATTTACTTGCAGGCTTATTAATCATCATTGCTACTTATTGGATAAATATATCCATTTCAATCTTTTCTCTATGTTAGGATAATCTAACTCGTTACTTCTCATTTTATTACGACTTCTTATTGCGATCTTTCTCTTTTATTAACAATCAGATAAGTAAGCTATAAAAAGCATTTTCTTGAACTTTTGCTATATTAAGAGAGCTTTCTTAGATAGAGTAGTAGGATTGGGATATCTTACAAAGTGTGGGACTTTCTTTAAAGGGAGGTGGAATTATCTTGTAATATAAAGTTTTATTTTGGGAATGAGACATTTTCTTTCGTATAGCGCAAAAATTGTTGAAGGGTCACAATACTTCTTTGCATCGTAAAGCCTCTTCTTAGAGGTTTCAATGTCCTTATCTCTTAAAGACATAAGGCTTTTCTTTCTTTATTTAAATGATAGCAACAAGGGTTTTAGGTTAGCGATAAGAAATAAAACTACTCTTTTTCTTTATATTACTATTACAATAGTAACTGCTTATGTATTCAGTCACTATTATAATAGTATTTGTTATATATTTCTGTCTTATACATCACATAAAAAAAGAAAGCTCCTTCGGAGCTTGAAACGATGAGGACATCGTTCCACCATTGGTTGCAAGACGTCCTCGTCTTGCAAAGCCGTAATGCCTTTCTTTCTTTATATGATAGTTACATTTTTTTAAGTTAGCGATAAGGAATAAAACTACTCTTTAACTCTAATTTAAACTTAGCCGAAGTTTCGCATTTCTAAAGCTAACGTATTGATACATAATACAGTTTATATTTTTTGGACACTAAACTTTGAATTTTTTAATAACTTGGTTTTTAAAGATTCTTCAAAGCTTAGTAAATAAGGACATTTATAACTCAATTTTAGACAATTAGATATACTACAGTTTCCCTAAATATTTGACCCAAAGACATAGAAATTGAAATCATTCTCATTTTTGCCATCCTTGAGATTATGAAAATTTGTCCTTAAGTTAGGGAGTAATCTGAATAATCGTAAGTAAGGCTTTATAATAATCTTATGCTTATATTGATAAACATAAATATTGACATATATAAATGAATATCAATTTTGTATAATAGAGTTTATCAGAAGGTCAAAATAATATGGATTATAAAGAGATTTCTCTATTATTTAAAGCTTTAAGTGACCCAGTAAGATTACGAATATTAGACCTGTTATCTTCTGGAGAATTATGTGCTTGTGAATTATTAAAGAAGCTGACCATTTCTCAACCTACTCTTTCTCATCATATGAAAATTTTGATGCGATGTGGACTTGTTCAAGCTCATAAAAAAGGCACCTGGATACATTATAAAATAAATCCAGAAAAAGTAAATTATCTGCATCAAATTATAGATGGGATAATACAATCAAAGAATAAGACCTTTTAACATATCAAAAAGTATAAAAGAGAATACCTATGAAAGCAAACCAGAAAAAAGATATTGGTATTTTTGAGAAATATTTAACGCTGTGGGTAATTATTTGTATGATTGCAGGAGTACTTATAGGCAAATTTCTTCCCGATATTCCAGCATTTCTAAGTAAATTTGAATATGCCCAGGTTTCAATTCCTATAGCCGTTCTCATCTGGTTAATGATATATCCTATGATGATGAAAGTAGATTTTAACAGCATCAAAAATATTCGGAAAAATCCTCAGGGTCTATATGTAACATGGGTTGCTAATTGGCTGATAAAACCTTTCACAATGTATGGAATTGCTTGGTTTTTTTTCTATATTGTCTTCCAGAAGATTATACCTGCTGAATTAGCACGTGATTATCTTGCAGGAGCTATTCTTTTAGGAGCAGCACCCTGCACTGCAATGGTTTTTGTGTGGAGTCATTTAACCAAGGGTGATCCTACTTACACTGTAATTCAAGTAGCAACCAATGATTTGATTATTTTAGTAGCTTTCACTCCTATTGTGACTTTCTTATTGGGTATAAGCGGGATAAAAATCCCCTGGAATACTTTATTTCTATCAGTATTATTGTTTGTAGTGATTCCTTTATTAAGTGGTTATTTAACCCGAAAAAGGGTAATAAAAAAGCGAGGGTTGGAATATTTTCAACAAATCTTTATTCCTAAATTTAACCCTTTAACTATGATAGGACTATTACTTACTTTAGTAATTATATTTTCATTCCAGGGAAAAGTAATACTTTCTAATCCTTTGCACATTCTATTAATCGCTATACCACTGATAATACAGACCTTTTTTATATTTTCCCTTACCTATCTGGTATCCTGGAAATTACATCTTCCTCATAATATTTCTGCTCCTGCAAGTATGATTGGAGCGTCCAATTTCTTTGAATTGGCAGTAGCAGTTGCAATCTCGCTATTTGGAACCTCTTCTCCTGTAGTTCTAGCCACAGTAGTTGGTGTTCTCGTAGAAGTGCCAGTAATGCTAACTCTGGTCAATATTGCTAATAAAACCAGGCAATGGTTTTATTCTGATTAATATAATGATGATAACCTTTAATTATTAAGTAATGTGAGATTTGTCCATGAGGACATCCCATTGGTAGCAAGACGTCCTCGTCTTGCAAAGCCGTTAGGCTTTTCTTTATTTAAATGATATAGATAACAAATTTTTTTAAGCCAGCGATTAGAAATAAAACTAATCTTTATCACTAATTTAACCATAGCAAGCTCCTTCGGAGCTTCATAGATGAGGACATCTATGACCCCTTATGCGGAGCTTGAAACGATGAGGACATCTATAACCTCTTTAGGGGTACGAGACGTCTTCGTCTCGTAAAGCCGCAAGGCTTTTCTTTCTTTAGATGATAGCAACAAAAATTTATTAAAATAATTATAAGAATTAAAACTACTCTTTATTCCTAATTAAATAATAGCAAGCTCTTCCAGAGCTTCATAAACGGGGACGTTTATGACCCCATATACGGAACTTGAAACGATAAGGACATCGTTTCACCTATTTTTTTCCTACGGCTGCAATGTATATTACAAATTCTTCTTTTTCATCTAAACCTATACAGTGGTTCATTGCCTCATCCACAAAAGCTCCTATCATACAGGCACCTGCTTGAATTGCTTCTGCAGCAAGATGGACATTTTGTCCTATATGTCCAACATCAACATACAGATAGCGATAGGCTCTTTGCTGATATCTCCAGCTGGCACGATAAGGAACTGCGGTAAAAATAAAAGTTACGGCATCTTCTATGACCATTGATTGTTCCAGGCAAGCTTCATATATCTCTTTAGCAATATCAGATGAAGTCTGGAGTTTAATCAGAGCGTGTTCCAGTGGATGATAGTAATATAGACCAGGTGGCACACTTTCTACTTTATTTATAAGAAGATAGCATTCCATTGGATGACGACTTCCTGCAGAAGGGACATTGCGTCTGGTAAACTCATTGTATTTAGTGCTATGGAATTCTTTTACCCAGCAGGTAGCCCAGAGCAAAAATGATAGTTCCTGCAGAGAAAGGGGTTGAGGGGAATATTTTCGTAGACTTTTTCTCTGATTTATAGCTTGAGCAAGGGAGATTTCTGGCATAGTTAAAGTTTCGGGAGCAGGAAGCGTAATTTTTTCACCAGTTCTTGGTTTGATAGCTGGCGGATGAGGCAAACCCTTTTGCTGATCACTGATATCCTCATAAAGATAGCTGGTCAAGCGAACAAAATCCGGTCCTATTGTTTTTGCTTTATCTTTTTCTTCAATAATCTGTTGTAGCGTTTCGGATAAACTTTCTTCCAGCGCTTGATATTCTTCTTCGGAAAGATGAAGTTCCTTCATTATCTCTTCTTTAGAAGCTTTATGAACCTTCCCATAGAGGAAATTGAAGCTTTTCAAATCCATCGTTTCTCCTTTATTTCAATCTCCCAGACAGATTCCTAAACCACGCGCAGTATTCACCAAATCGGAATCGGGACTCACATAGTTATATTCTTTTATTGCGTCTATAATAGGCACAGCCACGATATTAGGATGTCTATAGGAAACCATATATCCCCATTTTTCTTGTAGAACCAGCTCAAAAGCTTTAACTCCAAATTGAGAAGCAAGAATGCGGTCAAAAGCATTAGGACGTCCACCTCTTTGCAGATGACCAAGGATAGCAGTCCTGATTTCAATCTCGCATCCCGCATCTTTCAATTCCTGTTCCAGCCTTAATCCTGCACCATAAAGTCTTTTCGCTCCGCAAGGATTATCTTCTTCCAGATAGCTTAAAGAGCCACCTTTGGGTTTTGCTCCTTCTGCTATGACGATATTGGCAAACTCTTTCCCGGAAGCTGTACGACGTTTTAGTGCTTCTATCACGGAATTGATATCGTAATCAATCTCTGGAATAAGGCAAACTTCAGCACCACCTGCAATAGATGCATGAAGTGCTATCCAACCAGCATAGCGTCCCATAACCTCTAAAATCAAGATTCTATGGTGACTGGCTGCAGTGGTAACAAGTTTATCCACGGCATCAGTGGCAATATCTACAGCAGTTTGAAATCCGAAAGTAAAATCCGTAGCAGAAAGGTCATTATCAATAGTTTTGGGCACTCCAATGATATGACATCCCAGTTCAAACAATCCTTGAGAGATTCTTTGGGAACCATCTCCTCCGATATTAATGATTGCCTCAATATTTTCATTGCGGATTCTTTCCATAAAATCAGCGGAACGGTCTATTACCGTCCAGCTTCCATCTGGATTTTTCACAGGCCAAGAAAAAGGACCACCTTGATTGGTAGTGCCGATAATAGTTCCACCTTGAACATGAATCCCGGCAACTTTTTCTGGAGTTAGTTCTACCAGATGAATAGGGTCCATCAGGATGCCATTGAAAGCATCAATACTTCCCAGGATTTCCCATTCCGGTTCCTGTTGTGCTCTTTTCACTATAGCACGGATAACCGCATTTAATCCAGGACAATCCCCTCCTCCTGTTGCAATTAAAAGTCTTTTTTTCATTGTATATCTCCAAAATTGTATTGTCTCAAGATACGCTGACAAACCTGCTCATTGACCGTTAATATCTGCTCCAACGAAGGTTCTGGCTCATTGATGCAATTTTGCACTGCTTCCTGACAAATTTTGTATATATCAGCATATCTAATTTTCCCCGCTTGAAAAAGACGTAAAGCTGCTTCATTGGCACTATTTAGCACGGTTGGTAAAATTCCTCCTGCATAAGCTACCTGAAGTCCAAGAATAAAAAGAGGATAGCGTTCGGTGGGAATAGGAGAAAACTCCAGATTCCCCAGATGTTTCAAATCGGTCTGCACCAATTTGGAAGGTAAACGCTCAGGATAGGATAGAGCATAGAGAATAGGTAATTTCATATCTGGTTGACTTAATTGTGCAAAAATGGCACCGTCAATGAATTCTACCAGTGAATGGACCACAGATTGAGGCTGAAGCACACAATCTATCCGTTCAAAATCCAGGTCAAAAAGCCAGTGTGCTTCCATCACTTCCAGTGCTTTATTGAACATTGTCGCTGAATCAAGCGTTACTTTTGTCCCCATTGACCAGTTAGGATGTTGCAATGCCCTTTCTAAGGTTATATTTTCCAACTCATCTAAAGGAACATCGCGAAGAGCACCTCCCGAAGCAGTGATGTAAATCTTTCGTATTTCCTTATGAGGATGCCCTTCTAATAGTTGAAATATTGCACTATGTTCACTATCTACCGGCAGTATTTTAATCCCTTGTGACTTGATAAGAGGCATCAAAAGATGTCCTGCCATAACCAGTGATTCCTTATTTGCCAGAGCCAGATTTTTCCCGCGTTGAGCGATGGCAAAGCTGCTTCTTAAACCTGCAGAGCCACTTATAGCATTCAAAGCAAGGTCATAATCCTCATCTTGAAGCAAGTTTAGCAGCTCATTTATCCCGAAATATACCTTCAAATTAGGATATTGATTGCGGATGAATGATTGCTGAGCAGTATCTTCTATACCGGTGAGAACAACTTTAGGGATGGAAAGTTCACCCGCTATCTGACAGAGCTTATACCAGTTTTTATGCGCAGAAGCAAGGGTGATAACAAAATGTTCATTCTGCTCTTTTACTACTTCAATGGTGGAGGAGCCGACGGAACCTGTTGCTCCAAGGAGAGCAAGCTTTACCATTTATAGTTCAGGCTCAACCTTTGCGAGGAACCTAAGGCATCAGGTGAGCCGTTAACCCAGGCATAGTCTATTCCGATATTTTTATAGTTAATTCCCAGACCAGCGGTAAAACTATCAATATCCCATCCTGCCATAACTTTCAGCGTAGGAATAGGTTGTGCCATCATTCCAAAATGAAAATCTGCACTCATAGGTCCTGCAGAAACAGTGGAGGCATCACCTCTGTCTTCAGCATATATTTGAGTGCGAAATGCTGTGTGAAAAGGAATCTTATTAGAGAAAGCAGAAAAATCATAACCCGCTTCCACATCCAGATTGGGCAAGGCTATCTCATAGGTTCCATTCTCCCATATTATCTGAGTGGAAAAACAATCTCTGAGGTTAGCACCAACCTTGAAACCATTTAAGGGTTCCCAGAGCATTCCCAAATCGGCTCCAATGCCAAAACCATTATTTTCTGCTAAACTACGATAAGCCAGCTTGGGACTGAGTCCTAAATGTAGATTATTCTTTATAGAGCGCCCAAGACCGAGGGTGAAAATCAGGTCATTATTGCTGACTGTTTTCCAGATTTGAGGACGATTGTCATTACTTAATTCTTCATCTGGATTTTCCAGTTCCGTAAGTTTTATCTTATCTATTCCCAGATGATTAAGTTGCAAAGAGGTCCGAGTCTTAGAACCAAAAATAACAGAAAACTGGTTCTGCTGCATCAGACCCTCAAAATGCTCTACTCTCATCACTTCAACTCCATTATCATCAGAGATAGCAAGAAGAGCAGGATTCCACCATCCTTCAGCTAATGAGGAACTATAAGTTAGACCAGTATTTCCCATAGCTTGATTTTGCACACCTGGACTAATCTGAAATATCTCTCCTGCATATTTTTCTGCATTTAGAGATATCATAGCTATCATAAATAGCGTAATAATAATGAGCTTCTTCATAATTTTAACCTAAGTGTCAATATCTAAAAAGAAAGAATTTAGTAAAGCTTTTTATGCTCTTCTAAAATTTAAAAATTGATCAGACTGAACTGGAAGAATTCTCCAGCAATAATGTTCATTGGAAAAGCTCAGGATTTTCCTCTATAAATACATCCCTCATATGGAAGAAGTTATTTCCTCGTTCCTTTATCGTAGTCAAATAATAATAACAAATTCCACTAACCAGAAAAGCTCCCAAGGCATCTACAATCAAATCCTCCATCGTATCCAGCAAACCCAGACGAGTATCAAAATAACCATAAACCAGCTCCAGATTTCTTGCCTTTTGCATATTACTACCCAAAATTACATCCACTCCATATTCAAAAAATTCCCAGACTACACCTATCATCATAGAAAAACAAAAAGCGTAGAGAACTATGAAAAGAGGACTGATTTTATGGTGAATATTGACATCCTTGTTCTTCGTATAGACCATTAAAAAGCCAGCATAACCAATAAAAGGTGCTGAAGTGAAATGAACAATAATATCCCAGATGCTGAATAAATAATAAAAATGTAAAACTTCACCACAAAACATTGAAGCAAAGATAAATAGATAAATGAAAATCATAAACTCGGGTGGAAAATAGACCTTCCTCTGCGGTGGAGGTACAAATGTTAAAATCAAAATCACTATACCCAACAAAGAATTGGCAAAAACATCCCAGGCAGAATTAAATATCGCTACTATCATAGCTATCAAGGCAAATGCTATAACCAGCAAACGAATATAAGCAGGAACCTTTTTTTCCATATTCTTGGAAAAACTGATAGCCAAAAAAAACATTGAAAGCGTCACTATTGCCATCACTGTTTGTGCCCAATCCAAAGATTCTGATTGAAAATAAAGTTGACGAAAAACCTCAGGAATAAAGGGATTATCTAAATAAAGGTGCTTTGTACAATGAAATATTCCCCCCAGAACTATGAAAAACACGCAGATATACCAAATTATGGCTTCTGCTTTATCAATTCCGGTTTTCTTCCTTGGAATCGGCTTTATTCCATTATCCCGCATTTTACTTTTTCACTCTTCCTCAGTTTCAAAATTATAAATTTTACTCTTTCAATATTTAACTTCTGTGTCAAGAGAATTATGCTCCCTTATTTTAAATAACATTTTCATCCTTAATTTTTGTTTATTCATCCCCAGAGATATTCCTTGGTAATTATTGTTAAAACCCCTTTAAAATAATGCCACCGCTTTCTTTAATCAAAAAACTCTCCCTTTTTCCTATCTTTCCCTTATCTTAAATATTCCCTCCAAAATTTGTGATTCTTCCGCTTATGTTATTTCTTTATCCCATCTGGAATTTCTAATACCTTATATTGTTTTATTTCATTATATCCTACATAATTTATATTTCTTTCTCATATTTATTTATCTAATTTCAATTTTAAATGGTGACACTTTGTATCATAGCGTTTCTTACATTCTAATCTGGACAATAATATGGTATAACACCTTGATAATAAATGTATTATTCTCTATATTTATTCATTATTCCATATTTTCTCCTTACCCTCTCTTATCACCAATTTCTCCCTTGGCTCTCCCTTAGCTCTTTTGCTTGTAAGGTGCTAAGAGACAAGCAAGTAGGAGATTAGAGACAAAAACAAGGGTTTAAAGTATAAGAATAAAGAAGATAGGTGGATAGATAGTAGATTAAATAGAATATTAAGCCATCGCTATAGTTATATAATTTAATTGACCGTTCCCATAAAATACCGAGTTTTAATTTTTAAATATTGATTTAAGCTCTATTAGAAATTCTTTCTTCTCGTCTAATATTAATAATATGATAAGTCTTTTCTATATTCTTAAGGCTTTGGTATATCTTTTTTATAGGTTTAAATGTCTTCACAGAGTAAGTATATATAATATCTTGAATTAAATCTTCTATTAAATTAAGAGAAAAAAGAGCATATCTGGTTTCTTCTATTGGACTTTCTTTTAAAGAAGACCTATATGTACCATCATTTTGATAGTATTTATTAATTATTTTCTGCATTTGTTTAATCTTATTAATTAACTGATTAAGTTCGTTTGGTTTAAGTTCTATTTTAGAATATAGAAAATCTATACAATACAGAATTTTTGCAATTTCATTTAATGAAATGCCTTCTGTTATATAGCTTAAAAGATAAACCAGCCATAAATTGGCATTATGTGGCACCTTATTTAAATTATCCAGTATGAAACATACTTCAAAATAGCTTTCTAATTCATTAGGGATTATATTAATAATCTTATCTTCATCAATAACACTTTGAAGAAGAAAGGAAAGTTTATCTTTATAAATATCAATTAAAGAGTGCTGAAAATTGAGAATATAAGTTTTTATATCAATCTGGTTACATATTTGTTCTAATCCAGGATCATATTTTAATATTTTCTCAAATTTATCTTTAGGCACCCTATAAGCAGCTGTTCTCCATGCTTCTACCATAGCAATATTGCTATTGTTAAATATCCATTCAGGTTCTATTATAGCATATTTTCTTTGTGGTTTATAAATGTAGATAAATGATTTATTTTTAATTGGTTCAAGACTTTTATCCTTTTTTCTCTTTGCCACCTTTGAAATCTTAAAATCATAAAATTCTAAACCTTCCTTATCAGCATATTGAAATTCAAATTCCTTTTTATCCCCATCAATATCAGCAACGAAATCAGGTTTTCGAGAAACACCCCCCTTTCTAAGAAACCATAAGAACTCATCTCCACCTGATTTATTTACTTTAATAATTTTATTATTATATAATTCTTTCAATTTATTTTCCAACCAGTCAATTATTTCTAATTCTGCTATCGCTTTCTTTTTCATATCTTTCCGATATTCTAAATAAGTCCGAGATTTAATATCACTGCTCTGTGCATAGACTGTTTTACTATCAATTGCCATAATATTATTCCCATATCTTAGATTGATAATTATTTAAACTCTCTATCGTCACTCTGGCAATTTCTGGATTAATTTCATATCCTATACCATTTCTTTTTAAGTCAGCTGCAGCTAATAGAGTTACTCCCGAACCGACGAAAGGGTCAAGAACAGTTTCTCCTTTATAACTAAAAGCCTTAATCAAACGATAAGGAAGTTCATATGGAAAAGGTGCAATATGATTTCTATTATCACCACTTGCTTGTGGTTTCATTACCCACACATCACTTTTCTTAATTGTAAGCCAGAATTCCTTGTCTAATTTAGATTGTTCTTTTTGTACTTTTGATAAATGAGCATACTTATTATAACCCTTTTTTTCAGGTTTATCAAACTCCAGGATAAATTCATGCATATTGTTAATTAAAATTCCACCAGGATAAGGATAAGTCCCAAAATGAGCTCTAACTGCATTTGTTTTTTGCCAGATTATATCTCTTTTAAAAATAAAACCTATATCCTCACATAAGTCTATAGTCTTACCAGATAAATTTAATGTCTTGAATTTACCATTATCCAAACGAATAGGAAGATTCATTATATTGATAAATAATTTTCTACCCGGTTGTAAGACTCTAAAACATTCTCTCCAAACCAGACCTATCTTCTCAAACCATTCATCAATATCATGGATGTTTCCCAGGTCATTTGGTATTGGTTCTTTAGAATACATCTTAGCATCAAAATAAGGAGGAGAAGTTATTATTAAATTAATGCTATTATCTCTTAAATCATCCATATGCATAGAATTTTTTATATAAATAGTCTGTTCAGTGTCGTTTATTTCTATTGTCTTAACTTCAGGAAAATTTTCTTTATCATTTTTATCCTGAGGTACGCTGATAAATTTTTTTAGCTCATTCAAGTCAAAGCGCATTTGACCACTCGTAGAAATTTTAGCAGGAATAATCTTTTGATTTACAAGCCAATGTAATCTTTCAACAGTTGTTCCTAAATACTTAGCTGCCTCTATAGCTGAAAGATAGGAACGATTTTTATAGTCCTTTGGCTCGCACTTTATTATATGTTCTGAAGACATAATAAACTCTCTAAAATCATTATTTATCTCAGAATCTATTCAATTAGATTAGTGATATTTCTTTCTCTTTTAATTTAAAATCTTTTTATACAACTTTATTACCCTGTCAAGTCCAAAAATCTATTTATAGGTTCCCTTCCATATTTAGGCAAAAAGCATAGCTAATTATTGATATGCATACAAAGATGCAACACCTTCTTTAATTAGTTTAGACAGCTTACAATAGACAAAACCCTTAATATTTTTATCTGATTTACATATGTTCCAGAGTAACAAAGAAATCTCTTCCTATATTTTCTATGGTACAATGCCAGGAGGGAATATTAGAAAAAAGTTCTTGTAATTGTTTTTCGTTATAAAGAAATAAAGGGCATTTAAATTTATAACGGATTTTTCGTTGCCAGGCTAAAAAACCCTTGTCTGAAGGAAAACTAAATAAGATTTTATCAGTAGCCAGCTTCAAAGTCTTCTCAATAACTTTACGAGGATCTTCCATATAATCCATAAAACCCATCAAAATCAAGTAGTTATACTTAATATCCTCTGGTAAGGCAAAAAAATCTGCAACTTCAAATTTGCAAATATGTTCCACACCTGCTTTTTTCGCCTCTTTTCTGGCTATATCTATCATAGAAGGAGCAAAATCAATACCATAAACCAAAGAAGGTGAACCCTTAGCTAAAGATATGGCATACATTCCAGGACCACAACCTACATCCAGAATTGTTTTCCCTTCCAAGGGCTTACAGGCTTCCATAGTTTTTTGGAACCGGATAAACATAGATTGCCGAAACCACCTATTTATAGAACGCTGGATAAATCCATTTCCTTTTGCATAAATAGCATTAAAATCACTGGCATATTTATCAAAAAAGGATTCCGTTTTATTTTCCCGCATTTAGCTATCCTTCATTTCCTCTAAATACTGCTGACAGGTAACAAATTCGCCACTGGAAAGAATTGCTTCCAGCTTAGGTTTGACTGTTTTTAAGTTCACATAGCATTTAAAATATGACTTTTTATTTAAATTTAAACGAGGATGTTGAGGTTCCATTTCTCTGGGATGAATATAATAGAGAGTAGGTATTCCTTTCTTAGCTAATTTCTTATGCATATACAAAATAACCCATTTCGGGAAAAATCTCAAATAACCACCTCCAAAAAAACAAAGTTCTTTCCCTAATAACGATGCTACCGAAATGGGAAATTCACATATATTTCCCTTATCCGTTTTTATCCAGTAGGGCTTTTTCTGTTCTATTTGATAACCACCATAATCGCGCTTTACAGGAAAAACTGAAGAATCGGCTATATAACCAGTCTCTGCCAGTGATTCAAAAAACCAAGGTGTGTCTTCCGTTACCGAAAAACTGGGACTTCTAAATGTAGTAATCTCTTCCGAACAAATATCTTCCAGTAAGCTTTTGGAGTTATGTAATTCAGCCATAAATTCCTCTCTGCTCATTTGAGCTATCACTCTGTGAAACATTCCATGAGAAGCAATTTCATGACCTCTTTTCCTGGCTTCTTTCACCAGATAAGGATATTTTTTTGCTATGTACCCCAAAAAGAAACAGGTTGCCTTAACATCATATACATCAAGCAAATCCAGTAACTTTAAAAAACCACTTTCTACAATACTCGGTAAGGAATCCCATTCAGAAATTGGAGGTACTCCTCGGTCACTGACAATATGATAATAATCTTCCACATCAATTGTGAAGATAGATTTTGGATATTCATTCATATATTTTTTTTAACCTGGCTCTTACTAAGCTATGAAATCTTTTACTTTATAGTGTTCTATAAATGTCAATGAAAAAATATAATTCAGACATACGCTTTAAAGCATAAAGGCATAATTAATAGTTGAAATTTGAATTAAAGAGATTAATAAAAATTGATTTGCTTTTTTATAATAAAAGAAATTCTTCGGTAAGAATATATACTATAATAAATAAAACCATTTGACTTTTTTGATAATCTAATTCCTATAATGACTTAGAAATATAGAATATAAGAATAAAGATTGATATTCCTGAACAAAAATAAATAACCCCAAATATAGCATATATTGCAGAATTGATTATGGGTTATTCTGTATTTTTCTTATTCAAATCCATATTTATAATATTAATTTAGGGCCTTATATTACTAAATACACACTTCAAAATATGATTATAAGAATATATATTTATTCTGTAACTTCTTTCCTCATAATAATTAAATATTTAAATCCTCTAAGGTAGAAATTATATTTAATGGCTTTATCTCGCCAAAAAGGAGTGTTAGAAGTTTGATTATGTCGGGTTACAGCAATTATATCTATGGGATAAAAATATTGTTCTAAAATAGAATATATTTTAAATCCTACAGGTATAAAACCACTTTTTTTTCGCCAATGATCTCCAATCAACCAAGCTAAATATTTATTGGGTTTCAGAATACGAAAAGCTTCTTTAGCTACTTTATCCAATTCAACATAGAATTCTTTTTTTGTGCAAGATATATTCCCTATATTATCTTGATGATTATTGTATTTGATGTTATCAGAATAAGGGGAATCTATAAATATAAAATCAGCTATTTCATTTTCTAAAGGTAGTTTTCTTGCGTCTGCTTGCATAATGTCTTCTCTATATGGAACAATATCAAAACCTAATACTCTTCTTTTTTCTTCCTTGCAGACATCAATTGTAGTGCCACTTCCACACATTGGATCAATAACTAAATCACCTTCTTTTGTATACCTTTGTATGAGATTCAATATAACGAAAGCTGGAGTCACACCCGGATATTTATTATCTCCATGTTTAATGTTTCCATAATTTTGTATAGGAAAATCCCATAAAGTTGTAGGCTCAATTGTAGGTTTATTATAATTCATAATTTTAATAACCCTTTTAAATCTTCAATAAAATTCTCAAATAGTTTAACTTTTTCACTTTCCACAATATATTCCTGAGTTAAAATATAACTACCATCTAAATCCGTTTCTACAATCGCTCTACCCTTTTTTGCCGGTTTTAATTCAGACAATGTTCTATCTTCATCTAAAGTAACAAAATAAACCTTAATGTTTTTTGTTGCCACATCATCTTTCAATTTTAATTTCCAATATCCTGTTTGGGCTATCCGTTCTCTTAAGGTAACTTTACTTGATATAATTGCCACTATTTCAAAATTTTGGGGATTATAAATTATAATGTCTACATCAGGTAAGTGTAGACCGAATTGTCCATAATCTATTGATAAATTTCTTTTAACTTTACTTAATTCATTGGAAAGGTTGCACTTTCTTTCCAATATATTGCCATTGACAACTTTTAAACCTAAATCTTCAACTTCATCTTGAATTAAAAATTGAATCAATTTTTCAAAATTTTTACCCTTAAAAGCTCTCCAACTTTGTTCATGATCACCCTTTGGAGTAGGGTTTTTCATCCAATCTTTTTTATGAATCTCTTTTGCTTCATTTAGAATTTCAGAGATATGTTTGTATGTCTCCTGTCCAAATTGTTCTTTTTTGGTTTTATACAAATTGATTAAATCCTTAAAATTCATTTATTATTTCTTCAATCCTATAATAATATATTCTACAGGATAAGCTTCACAGTTCGCTTTTGAATTGCTAGCGAATCTTCCTGTTTTTTCATCTCTTTTTTGAGGTAAAATTTTAGAGGGTATTTCTCTCTTTATAATTTTATCCAAAATTAAACCTGAATATTGTAAAGTTTCTGCAAATACTTCTGCATTAAGTACATCTATTCCTTTATATTTTGTATTACCTATAACATAGCAACATCTTCCGCCTTTTTTTAATATTCTATAACTCTCATGAAACACTTCTTCCATATCAATATAGAATGCTTCAATTTCTTTAGCCTTTTTTTTATGTACTAGCGACATCTGAGATACTATGTCTTTTGCAATTAAACTATTTAAGTTTCTATTTTCATATTTTTTATGTGAAGTACCAATATATCTAGTTTTATATTCAACCAAATCTTCAGTAAAGTCTAACCATATATCTGATAATTGATGTAAGTCAGCGTATTCGTAACTTGTTACATAAGGACTCGAAGTTATAATTAAATCAACAGTTTCATTATCTACTGGTTGTTTTCTCGCATCTTGTAAAGCTATATTTAAGTATTCATTTAAATTAATTTTTACCTTATCAGGTATAAAATTATAGAAATCTTCATTACCTTTTAACATTTTTATTAAATGTTTTTTTAGAACCCCAAAAGGTCTGGATGGTTGTTTATTTAAATCACGAGTAGGTTTAGTACTACTTTGTAACCATAAAGAACAATTTTTTAAAATTTGACTAAAAGCAACCAAATAGAAGTCTCTAATATTATCATTTTCTTCATTATATATAGCTCTTAAAATTATTCCTAATTCATATTTATTTTCTTCTGTGAACCAATAATCAATTCTATCGCTATGTTTTAAAGGTATTAAAGGTTCAATTTTAGGGATAAATATCGAAATTTGATTATCTTCTAAAAATGATAATTGTTTCAAAAATCGATTAACTTTTAATTTAAGAAAGTTTGGTTCTATGGGCGTAGATTTCACTTTCGTGATAAGGTAAGCTATATGATTAATATCTGTACCACTTGCCTTAAATCCTCTAGATAATGCAGTTACAATAGTTGTTCCACATCCCATAAAGGGATCATTTATATGTGAATTCACATTTATTATATATTCATCCATTAATTTTTCAACTAATTGAGGTATGAACTTTGCAGGATAACGGTGATAGTTATGAGTCAATTTACTTGTCTCTGCCCTTGATATTCCAGCAAAAGACCAATCTTTATCAACCTCTTTTTCTTTGAAATAATTAATTATTTCATTTGCTGAATATATTTCCCTACCTCTATTATTGGGAGCTATCTGAATTACTTGTCCCATTTTTATCCTTTAAATGTTTTAAATATATTATTAATGATTTATAAGCTAATTTTATGAGTCATTATTCAATTCAAATATTTATTTTTTAATTGAGATGTCAAGTGAAAATAATTTTATAGTTTGCATCCTCTTTTTTTTGGCAAAAAGTATAGTTAATTATTGGGATTCGCACCAGATACTTTCATAAAGATTTTGCGTCTTCTTACAAAAGAAGCAAAATATTCTTTATTAGTTGGGACAGCTTATAATAGACAAAATCTTTAAGCTTTTTATCTGAGTGTTTAATATAAGGACATTATATGAGTGTATACTAAGTGAAATATAATCACATATCATTTTTGAGACGAAAAAACAAATACATAATAGAAATAGTTAATTGATATTCTTCAAACGGATCTAGGAATTGAGTTGTATTTTTCCTTAATTATATTTCCTTTTCAAATCATGTTGTACTGCTTAAATCTTCTTGCGGGTCTATATTCTATATCTGGAACATTGAATAATTATAAACAGTATTATTGTAATTACAATTTATGGATTCATTCACCCAATTTCAATAAATGAGGTTCTTCTCCTAAGTTATAGAGGAGAAAGAAAAATATGTTTATTAATTTATCTTTGTTTATTATCCATTACATTACGAAATTTTCTTGACGGACAAAGGATTTTGGATGTTAAAGTATCATCAGGAGTTTAATATGGATGAACAGAATTATAAATACTTTGGACTTTCGCAAGCTGAAGCAGAAGCAAGATTGAAAAAAGATGGGTACAATGAATTACCCACCTCCAAACCCCGCAATCTGTTCAAAATAATATGGGGTGTTTTAAGTGAACCTATGTTTATTCTTCTTGTTTCTTGCGCTGTATTGTATCTATTATTAGGTAATTTAGAAGATGCTTTAGTTCTGGTTGGTTCAGTTATCCTGGTAATGGCAATTGATATTATTCAAGAGAGGAAAACAGATAATGCTTTAGAGGCGCTTAAGAATTTATCCAGTCCACGAGCTTTGGTTATACGAGATGGAGAACAGAAACGTATTCCTGGAAGAGAAGTGGTGGTAGGAGATTTGATAATATTAGCTGAAGGAGATAGAGTTCCAGCAGATGCCTTTATTTTAGTAAATGAACAATTAAATGTAGATGAATCTTTGTTAACTGGGGAATCGGTACCAGTTCGTAAAAGAGTGTGGGATGGTAAAGAAAATGCACCTCAACCTGGAGGAGATGATTTACCATGTGTTTATTCAGGCACTTTGATCGTAAGTGGCAGATGTATCGCTCAGGTTTATGCTACAGGAGCAAAAACAGAATTAGGTAAAATAGGTAAATCATTAGAAGGTTTGCAAGAGGAGAAGACCAAACTCAGTCGTGATACTAATAAACTGGTAAAGAACTTTGCTCTTTTAGGCTTGGTTATATGTCTCATAGTGGTAATTGCCTTCTATTTTACTCGTAAAGATTTGATTCAAGCCTTCCTCAGTGGAATAACTTTAGCAATGTCCGTTTTACCCGAAGAATTTCCTGTGATACTTACGGTCTTCCTTGCTTTAGGAGCCTTGCGTTTATCTAAAAAGAATGTATTAGCACGAAGAGCTCAAGCTATAGAAAATCTTGGTGCAACAACTGTTCTATGTACAGACAAGACTGGCACTATTACCTATAATAAAATGACCGTGCAAAAGATTTGGGAAATAAACAGTCCTCATTCTATTTCTCTTAAAGATATTGAACGAGACAATAAAAAGGACCAAGACTTGCTATTTTTCAGTATGCTTGCCTGTATGAAGGATCCTTTTGATCCAATGGAAAAAGCTATTCATAAAGCAGTTAAAGATGTTGATCCCTCCCTTTATGGAAATTATGAAGCATTGCAATTGGTGAAGGGATATCCACTTACAGATAGTTGTAGAGCTATGACAAATGTATGGAAAGAAGGAAATTCAGATAATCTTATAGTTGCTATGAAGGGTTCTCCTGAAACAGTTCTGGATTTATGTAAAATGGATTCTATTTCCAAAGAAAGTGAAATGCAGAAAGTCTCTCAAATGGCTGAAGAAGGATTGCGCGTTTTAGGAGTTGGAATGGCAAGAG
>Ga0302240_1001237_pt1 | contig 21175 bp, 22 predicted proteins | sample AAG_UR_His_MG_FD_193538 | JGI IMG/M metagenome (GOLD analysis project Ga0302240, IMG submission 193538) | Enriched activated sludge microbial communities from anaerobic digester in WTTP, New Holstein, Wisconsin, United States - AAG_UR_His | ecosystem: Engineered > Bioreactor > Anaerobic >... | reverse complement strand
ATGACATTTTCATTGTTATAATAATCCGTGGTCAGGGTAATTGCTTTACATTGCCTATCCTTCAGTCTGCTCTCGATTGTATCAATCAGCAGTTTACCCACACCTTTGCCACTATATTCAGGTAGGGAAGCAATAGAGAGCAATTCAGCTGCATCTCCGACATCACTGCCAGATTTTGACAGGTTATAAGCAAGTCTCAACAATGCCCGTGGCCGTGAGAAAAATAACCTGATGGCTTCCAGTGGGAATGTATATAAATTGGCAAGCAGGATGTTTCTATAGAAGCCTCTTGATTCTATACTTGCCAGGGCAAAGCCCATGGACATTCCTTGTTCAGTGGTGCAGACAATTGATATGGCACCCGGATTTTCAATACATGCTTTATAGAAGGTTTCGAGGAATCTTTTACCCAGGGAGGAGAGGAAGAAATCGTTAAAGGACTTCATGTGTATTTCTGCCAATGTACTGCAATCACCCTGTATAGCTTCTCTGACTATCATGGTTTTGCATAGCTTTTTATCAGGTCAGCCAGTTTTTTCAGATTCACTTCCTTTGAGAGGTGCTTAAGTGCGTACGCGCGACCTGATTGTCCGAGGACTGTAAGTGACGTTTCAGGCAATGAACTGACTTCTTGCATTTTCATCGTAAGTGCCCGAGTGTTCCCGGAGGGCACAATCCAGCCACACTCCGCATTCCTGATTATGTCAGCCGCATCACTTTCTTCGTCGATGAAGGCGAGTACTGGTTTTGATGCCATCATGTATCCAACCAGTTTGGAGGGGATTGAATATTTTCCAAATCCTTTTTTTAGTGGAATTATTAGCACGTCAGCAGTAGCGAGTAGATCCGGAACCTTATCAGAAGGAGCATCAACAAATCTGATGTTGGCATTTGGGTATCCCGATGAAGTCTTTAAGCAAGACTGCTTTGAATTGCCACTGCCTGCGATGATAAGTTTTGAATTTTTCAACCTGGCATCACCGAAAGCCTCGATTACAGCCTCGATATTTGCAGAGGGACTCAAACTTCCCAGGTACATAAAAGCGAACTCGGTTGCAGTTTTTTGAATATAATCTGGCTCCTTGAATCGTGACTCATCCTGCCAGTTATAGACTACTCTGATTTTATTTTTGTCTATTTCTCTGCTCGATGTCAGATATTCGGCCATTTTGTTACCGATGGCAACAATAGCTGTTGCGTTATTCATCACATACTTTTCAATTGGCATTAAGAGAGATCTAGCAATTGAGCCAATCAGCCCTAGCCTGTCAGTTAACGTTTCGGGATAGATATCCTGAACATGAAGCACCAGGGGTATATTTAATTTTTTACAGGTTCTCGTTACAGCATATTGTGCAAACAAAGGCCACGTGTTTGCATAGATTACCGATATATCTTTGTTATGCTCATCAATGAACTTTCTAGTAGCTCGTCCGAAGCTGATACTTTCAAGCATGCGGCCAATGAACGACGGGCCAGGATGAACATAACTTCTAACAACCTTGACTTCGTAAGAGGTATCACTAGGTTTCTGACCCGGATATGTTTCTCCATAAGGTCTAGTGGGTTTAGGGCAGCTAACCGTAACCCTTCTTTCTATAGCTAGGTGTTGTGCAAGACTGTGGGCTATCTGAGCAGAAACAACTGGTTCAGGCGGGAAAACTGCAGATACTAATAATATCATTACGCATTACAATAATATACTCATACTACGCAGTGAAAGATGAAGTTGAATTTACGTTATAAGAGTAGGCTAAACGCTTAAATGGTTTAATAATTTGGAATGAACTAATCAATTCTAAACCCAGATGTGTAGTTATAGTTGACGTAATATCAAAATCATAACCCCTTCATAGCTAATGATCATTAGTCACATTAATTCCGTATTGGTTGTCGTAATTCTTATTAGTACCCGAATCAATCGCATTTTGCCATATTCTTTCATATTCCCGACTGATAGTTGACATCGTATAAGAAGAGAGCACGCGGTCTATACCATTTTGCCCCATGGCTACAATTCTACTATTATCTTCCGAAAAATAAGAAAATGCTTCTACCAAATCGTCTGTTTTTTTAGGTCTTATGCAGATACCACACGGATTTTTACTATCAATATTTAACATTTCTGGAATTGCACCTACGTTTGTAGCAATAACAGCACAACCCATTGCCATTGCTTCTATTATTACATTTGGGAATCCTTCAGTGTAGCTTGGAAGAACCAAAATCGAAGCGTCTAACAATTGGTTAATTACCTCATTTCTCTCAAGACTTCCAGTAAAAGTAAGCCAGGATGCATAAGTTCTTTTCTTAGCAAGAGTTAATATTTTATGCTTTATTTTTTTTTCACATGGCCCAACCAGAATCAACTCATCAATCTCTGGTGATGTAACAGACGCCTTAACTAGTTCAAATATTCCCTTATTTGGTATTATGTGGCCAATGAAAACCACCTTCCCTCTTTTCTTTGTAACAGGGTTCAGTTTTATGCTAAGTGCCCTCTTTTCAATATCAGGTGAAACTGGGTTTGGAATGTGGGCAACATTATTGAATCCTGATTCCATCAGGCTAATATAGGATACTCTGTCTATTACGATTGAGAGTTTACTCTGCCTAACCACCTTGCATAACAGATACCATTCCCAGTTCTTGGCTCGTTGTAGATCCGGAATTCTACCAAAACGAAAATGAATGATACAAGGCACATTATGCTTTCTGGCAAGACGCAATAATAAAATATCCTTAAGAAGAGCTATACTGGCGCTGCTTGTAATATGAATCACATCTGGCCTTTGTTCTAATAGTTGTTTCTCAAGGTAAGAATAAATACGCTCTGTAACACAAACACCCGTAATGATTCTCAGCAGCAGGCTAGTATTAGTAACCCTTCTAGCCCTTACGGCAGTATCTTGATGTATTATATCATACTCGAATTTACTATTCCTGTAATGCTCTAATATAGTAAGTGTCCAACCAGCAATACCTCCATGTGGGGGAGGTAAAGGAGACAATAACAAAACCTTCATTCTGTTATAAATTCAGATAATTCATCTTCAGGTATCCTACTGTCTACCAGATAAACCATTTCTTCATGGCGCTTTATCATCAAGACTCCATCGGAATCTTATTACCTTTGCAGGTACGCCCCCAACAATTGAATAAGGCGGAACATCTCTATTGACTACGGCGCCTGCAGCAATTATTGCTCCTCTGCGAATATGGACTCCCTTTAGAATAATTACCCGGTCCCAACCCAAACATCTTCATCAATATAAACTGGTGCGTCATCATCCTGTCTCTTGTCCTCCTGTTTATAATCTGATATTAGTTTGCCTACTAAATGATGAGAGTGATTGCCTCCCCTTATAGTTACATTTGGGCCGAAGGACACATTACTTGATATATGAATATCACTTATAGTAGAAATGAATGAAGCTCCCGGCCCGATATAAACATTATTTCCGATATATATATGTGAGTAATTAAAATCTGATTTTGTCGGGTAGAAAACAACATTTCTTCTGCATTTAGCAAAAAGGGAACGATAAAGATACATTAAGCTTCTATCAATTCCTTTGACTGATAAACAAAGCAATTATGCTATAAATTTCATGCTTCTCCTATGATTTTAATATACTCATTAACAATGCAATTGGAGGAGAAGTTTTCTCTTGCGTAACAGTAGTTATTTTTGCCAATCAAATTAAATTCATCTTTTGAAAGGCTCAATATATATCTTAATACTCCGGCAATTGATTTGGGATCTTCTGGAATAAAAAGCAGTCTCTCATCTTTTATATGCATTGGCAAATCACCAACTGATGAAGCTATAACGGGTTTCCCACAAGCCATAGCCTCGCAGATTGCATTAGGCAGGCCTTCATATAAACTAAAGATACCAACTACATCGGCCTTCTGCATTATTCTACTAATATCTTTATTCGCTGGATAAAATGCAAATACTTGATTCAGTTTAAGGGTGCTTATTTTCTTTTCAGCTTGTTCAAATGAATCGTCACGAATATCACCATACCAAACAACTCTTAACTCTGAGATTTCTGAGTTTGTAAGAAATTTCATGCTTTCAATTAGTTTGTCAAGGTTTTTTAAATATTGATGACTTGAAGGTACTAATATAGTCAAAAAGCCCTCTTTCCTAAATATATAATCGTCGGAAGGAAAAAATACATTGAAATCAACGATATTTAACGCTACGCGAAGTTTAGATGATTTCAATAATGGGTTTGCCTTTTTGATCAATTTCAAATTTTCATGTGAATTTGCAATTATTTCATCAGCAAATAGATGAAAAAATCTTAGAGCCCTGGACTTTAAAGAACCCAATATACGGGGATTAGCGCTTCTTTCGCCAACAATTAATTTCCACTTTCTCCAAGGTAGGCCGGCTATCTCGCTAATAAAATTCGGAGCTTCAAGAAATGACAATATTACATCTGCATGACTGTTACGTATGCTTCTTCGCATTTTGATTAAGCGTGCCAAATAGTTTGATCCGATAATTTCAGTGACGCTTATCTCAAATTTCCTGAGCTCATCGCCATAGAAGAGATGTGGATGATATACTAAAAAAGAAACTTCATTACCTTTTTCTTTAAAGGCTACAGCTAGATTTACCATTTGTCTTTGTGAACCACCAGATCCCAGACTATCTATTACAAGTAGGAGTTTCATTGGAGACATTTTCTGACATTTCTTCACCCCCTATATCCGACTTAACTAACAGAACAAATAATATCCAGATGAATTCGTCACCAGTAATCAAGGATGCATTATGTGTTAATGAATTTAACATATAAATTACCAGGGCTCCTCCTAAATACTTACTATAATGTGAGAAATCATTGCTTTTGAAATTCCAAACAGGCCTTAAGGACCGAATCAATATTCTAAAATATAATAGACTTACAACTATTGCACCGATTACACCACTATAGATAAATCCATTTAAGAAGAAATTATGCGCTGAGTTAGCTAGTCCTACTTTACCTGAAATGTATTCAGTAAATGCATTTTGCCCACCAAACCAAAAGTTGTCTTTAATAAATTTCAGAGCTAAAGAATATAATTCTAAACGATTGGAATCTGAATAATCGGCATATCGCCCCAGATTCACGTATTCCAATGAATAATCTATTGTAATTAAAATAATTATAAAACCTATTAAGGCTAGTAATGCAAAAAGGAAATACTTCCTTTGCCCTAAAAGAAGAACGAAATAAAACGCTAATACTAATAGTAATACAAGTCTTTGTTGAGTTAAAAAAACAACGTATATTAAAAAGACAGATATGAATGCTGATATTAAACGTTGAAAATTTGATAGAGAAATACTTATTAAAAGCGGCGCAAGACAAGCAAATACAGCTGAAAAATATCCATTTCTAGCGATAAAGCCAAATAACCCTCTAACACCTCTATTCAAACCTGATTCGAAGGATATACTATTTGCAAAAAGATCTTCGGTACCTTCTGCATTAATCAGTACTTTTGGTATTGAAGTTCCCAAATCGCTACCATAATATTGCATTATGGAGAATATTCCATTGACTATTCCAACAAGTATTAAAAAAACTATTGTTCTTTTTATTTCAGTGCTGGAGTTAACCAAACTTGATATAATATAAACAGCGATTAAACACACAAAATATCTCCCAAAGAAGTATTTTAAAAAATTAACCTCTTTAATCTCACCATTTATTAGTAATGCAAAAAAATAAATGCCAATAAAAGCCAGATAGAGTTTTATTTCCTTGCTGAAAGAAAATCTATATCGAAAGATCAATAAGACTAAAAGCAAGATACAAGAAACATAAATTCTCAAGGATACTGGACCAATGATAAAGCTTCCAAACAGTAAACTGGCAAGTAAAAATAAGAAAACCAGAAAACTATCTAAATAAGATCTCTTAAGAATTAATGACATTCATTAGTTTTTTATAGCTCTGTTTTATTGAAAGATCCTCATTTATCAATCTTAAACTCTCAACTCCATGGACGATGGCCTGTTCAGGATTTGTGATATAAAACATCATTGAATTGACAAGTTCATTTAAAGAGACGTCAATAATGAATCCATTCTTCGAATTATTAATATAATGAGCAGAGCCATTATCGCTTGAACTAATAACAGCAAGCCCATATGACATTGCTTCCATTTCAGATATAGAAGCAGGTTCGTTAACACTAGGCATTACTATTATATGGCTTATAGAATAATAATATCCCACTTGATCATAAGGTATATTCTTAAGAAGCATTATATTCTTTTCGAGGGATTTAGTCCTTACTAGCTGAAGACACTCTTCATAATATCTCTCGCGTTCTATCTTATCACATCCACCAATAATTGTCAATTTTGAATTTCGTGCTTTTAGAATAATTTTTTCAAAAGCTTCTATCAAAAGCTTTATATTCTTTCGAGGCTCATACTTCCCTACACACATAAAATGCAAGGCTTTTGGTGTTTTTCTGTTGAGATCTCCCTTAGCCTTCGGGTACATAAAAAAGGGCACATAATCGATATAATTAAGATCTATACAATTATCATTATTTATCCCTCGATATAAAACGGGTGTAAACCATTTTATCTTCAAGACCTTCGTAACAACCCAATCATGAATCTTCCGAAATCTATTAATAGATCTGACGTACTTAGGGCCTTGAGTATAAAAAACAATTTTCACTCCTCTTATGATCGCAAAGGGGATGAGTAACTTGGCATAAACTGGGGTACTTGCACCGCGAATAATAATAACATCAGGTCTAAAAGACTTCACCATTGCCAGATACTTTATCGGTTTTGGCATTGCATTTGCAGCAAATCTGGCAATGTCATTGGTCTTTTGCTTTCTTAATAGCAATTGGGAAATATTTGAAATTGGAATTGTGACTGGTGTTAAATACTTATAATTCTCACAAGATCCATGAACCATTACAAAAAATCCAACTTCATGCTTTTCCTCAATTAATTTTCTTACAAAGGATACCTGATTTGTATGAAACCTGGGAGCTATTAGCAATATCCTCATTTATTCGAAAATATTTGTATGATTACTCTCTGGTCGTTTATACGTGTACTTATAGTCAATTGAATAGATAATCAGCGAATCTGCTAGTTTCTATGTAGTGGTGTAATAATCTTCTATTTAAGAGAAAATTTGAGCATTTCAGCCTTAGCTATCCAAAATAGTAGCGGCACATAAGAGCTGCCAAATATTTTCGCAAATTTTTCACTCGTTCACCTTTAAATTTGTATCTTGTAAATAGCTTATAGTATCTGAAAATCAAGGGTAAGCATCGAAGATTATTCATACACGCTAACTCATACATGTATTCTAACTTCAGGAGATGGTAGTTAATAGTGTCAGTGTATCGATAGTTTGAAGCGATATTTAATTGATAATACATTTTTTGGCGATTATCGAGCTTAAATTGGTAATTGGGTCTAATTTTTGTAATCCCTCCTGGGTGGTCTCTATAAACCCCCATTATTTGTGGTATATATTTCAAATTGCCGCTTAATGCTACCAAGAACGCAAGACTAAAATCCATAATACCAATTTGATCCAAATCATACTGATCAATTGCAGATCTTTTAAAAACAAAAGAACATGTATGTCCCATCCAATTAATCAAGACCTCCTCTGCAGTAAAAATTCCATTGTGATGTTTATACTTTTGTAAATATGACTTATTAATTTGTAGCCTGTTAGATCTAAGGATATAAACATCATGAAAGGTTCCGCTTAATGTATCATCCATTTCTAATAGATCAACTTGCTTCTGAAGTTTGTGAGGGTCAGTCCAGTAGTCATCGCCTTCACACAAGGCAATATATTTGCCGGAGCAGGCATTTAACGTGCGAATAAAATTAGACATCATCCCGTAATTTCTCGTTGAAGGTAATAATCTAATTATGCCCGGGTATTGTTTTGTAAATTTTTCACAAATTACCCGTGTTGAGTCTGTGGAACAATCCTCACCAATCACTAGCTCATAAGTGAAATCGCATTGCTGCATCAGAACTCCCTCAATAGCCTGTTGAATATACTGCTCATGATTATATGTAATCATGATAACGCTTACCATAACATTGCCGGTGCACATTCTCAGATACAACTTATATTATATGTACGAAATTTAAGACACCGCGAAGGATGTATCTATTCAGCAAATATAATCTTAGCTGGATTCCCAAAAACAGTGCACTTATCTGATACCTTCCTGATTACTGTACTCCCGGTACCCACAGTAACGTTGTTTCCTATCTTAACCCTAGAAAGAATATTAGAGCCTGAATGTAGCGTTGCAAAATTCCCGATTTTCACAAAACCCCCGATAAAAACACCAACATTTATATGACAATAATTTCCGATGGTTACGTCATGCCCGATGACTGTGAACGGCTGTACTGTAACGAAATTGCCGATTATACAATCACTCGATATATAGGTGAATGGACCTGTTATTAAGCCTTCTCCAATGGTTGTATTTGAAAAAATGATAGAAGACGGGTGGATAATGTCAATAAACATCCCCCCTTTTCCCTTAACCAGATTTATGTAGTGATACTTATAATTTACATCTCCCAAAGCACATACAAAAACATCGTCTGGCTTAATATCATATGTCTCCACAGGTCCTAATATTGGTGGATAACCCGAATAATCATCAAGAGAGGTGCTCTCATCATCAAGAAATCCTTTTAGTCTCCATTCCTTATTCCATTCCCTGCACTGACGGGCAATGTTGCATACCTCACGCCCAAATCCGCGTGCCCCAATTATTATTAAATCTTTCATCGTACGTCTCTAAAATTTCAAAATTCCGCCAGCATAAGAATAACCTACCCCGAATCCGGCAATTAATACCTTGCTGTGACTTAAATCAATTGTCTTGTCCCTGATCGCCTCGCAAAGTGCAATAGGAATTGTTGAAGAGACCGTATTGCCAACTTTTTCCATGAAATAGTAAAACTTGGTTTCAGGTATCAGGATCTTACGGCGAAGAAAATTCAACATATACTTGTTCGCCTGATGAAAGACAAACAAGTCTATCTCATCTTTATCTATTGAATTTGCAGACAAAGTTCCTTTGACCAATTCTGGAACCATTTCAAGTGTAAAATTGAAAATTTCAGTTCCATCCATATACAAATTATCGGATGAAACAGGATTATTACTTTCATCAAAACTCAGATCATTTTTTGATTTAGGAATCCTATGACCACCAGATTGTACAATTAACTTGTCAGCACCACTACCGTCCGTGCCAAGAGAAAAATTTAGAATCTCAGCAAATCCATCTTCAGAAATAATCGTTGCCGCTGCAGCATCACCGAATATTGCACGGTTCGATTTATCAAGTGGGTGAATATATTTAGAGTAGGTTTCAGAGGTCAGTAATAAGACGTTTTTTGCTATGTTGCCTGTTATTAATCCCTTTGCTATAGCCAGACCATAGACAAAACCAGAGCACCCCAGGTTAAAATCCATAGCTCCTGATCTTACAGGTATTCCAAGTTTGTCTTGTATTATACATGCGGTCGTAGGCAAAAAATAATCCGGACTTTGAGTGCAGAGCATTACAAAGTCAATATCGTCAGGTTTAAGCGAACTCTCCGCGAATAGCCTTTGTGCAGCCTTTACTGCCATATCGCCTGCGGTCTCATTTTCTGCAGCAATATGCCTTTCTGACACACCTATCTTGGTAGCGACCTTTTCTGCTGACCATTCCGGAAAATCTTTCACCAGATCGTGATTGGTTATAACCTTTTCAGGCAAATAATACGAAATCCATTTAATAAAGGCACCCATCTCTATAACAGTGTATAACCTCCATCAATAAGTAAATTAGAACCTGTCACCCATTTTGATGCATCAGAAAGAAGATAAATTACCGCAAAAGCAATTTCTTCGGGTTTCCCATAACGCTTTAAAGGATACCTTTTCTTATCTTCTTCAAGCTGTTCTTCTGTGATCTGACCACCTCCATAGATATTAGTCTCTACCATTCCCGGGCAGACAGAATTAACTCTGATTAATCTTTGGGAAAGGTCAATGGCCATACCTTTCACCAACCCGTTTATTGCGCCTTTCGTTGCGCTATAAATACTACCTCCCGGAGAAGAACAAAATATACCTGAAACAGAAGAAATAAACACAATTGACGCTTCTCTTTTTATCAGCTTCTTCTGCAGGAGCTTTTGGGTCAGTATCGCAGCACTGGTAAAATTCAGATTAAAAATCTTGTCCAGTTTTTCCTTTGTTACATATTGAAAAGGAACGGGATTTGTAATCCCGGCAGAATATACTAAACCATCAAGTTGCGGAATTCCTGAAATTAAATTATCCAGGTCTCTATCAATTGTAAGATCAGCTAATATTCTATCATGACCCTGACCATTTAAAGAGTCAAAAGTTTTTTCAAGTCTCTCCCTATCACGTCCCGTAATGATTAATCTGGCTCCCAGTTTTGAGGTTTCAAATGCTATAGCCCTGCCTATACCGGATGAAGCTCCGGTAACAAGAATGGTCTTGCCTTCAAGTGAAAACGGATTATACATGATACACTCCGGGATTATTCTGATACTATTTCATTTTAGATTCTACGATATTGAATATCTCTTTCACGGTATTCGATTTTCGAATATCATCTCCTGTGATTTTAATATTATATATTTCGTCCACCATAGCAATAATTGACAGGGCTGCAAACGAACTCCAGTCCTCCAGGTCCCTGAATTTTGTTTCAGGTGAGAATGAAGAAGGGTCAGATTCTTCGAACTGTGCAGCAAAATTTTCCACAAATTTTTGAGGTTCCATAATTAATTATTTTTTTTAAAGATACTACAAATTGTTTCCACAATCTCGTTTTCAAGTTCCGGGAATATGGGAAGGCATATGATCTTTTCCGCTGTTTTAATGGCTACAGGGAGATTTTCAGGCCTTGCTGAAGGTAAGCCCCGATAGATGGGAAAATGGCTAATTAGCGGATAGAAATACCTTCTGCCATAAATATTATGTCGTTTTAGCCTTTCGTATACCCCATCACGACTTTCTCCATATTCCTTCTCATTGATTAGAATTGGAAAATAAGTATAAGAATGTCTTATACCCTCTATATCATTAAGAAAACTGATCCCCGGGATAACCTTTAATCCATTCCTATAAAGTTCCGTCACAGCTTTGCGTTTGGCTATATACTCGTCAATATGCTTCAGTTGAACCAACCCATAAGTCGCCTGCAGCTCATTCATCTTTGCATTTATGCCTGGCTCAACCACGGTCAGCTCATCAGCAAATCCAAAGTTCTTCAGGAAATCAATTCTCTTTTTTGTCTTCTCATCATGACAGATAATCGCCCCTCCTTCAATTGTATTAAAGGTTTTAGTGGCATGGAAACTTAGAATTGAAAGGTCCCCAAAGTTAAGGATGGAATGGCCATTAATCCTTACCCCAAACGCGTGGGCAGCATCATAGATAACTTTTAAACCATAAGTGTCTGCAATCTTTTGTATTGCCTCCATTCTGCATGGATTGCCATAAACATGAACCGGCATTATGGCAGTTGTCTGCGGAGTGATTGCAGCTTCAATTCTTTCAGGATCCAGGGTAAAGTATTCCGGCTCAATATCCACAAAAACGGGTTTGATACTATTCCACCATAAAGCATGTGTTGTGGCCACAAAACTAAAAGGTGTAGTAATGACCTCGCCAGTAATCCGTAATGCCTGTAATGCCGTTACCAACGCTAATGTGCCATTCGCAAAAACAGATAGGTACTTTACCCCAAGGTAATCAGCCAGCTCCTTTTCAAAGAGCTGATGAAAGGGACCATTATTGGTTAAAATCTTACTGTCCCAAATCTGTTTCAAGTATTCCGTGAATTCTTCCAGAGGAGGGAGAGAAGGTTGGGTTACATAAATTGGTTTATCGGATTTTTGCATGATACTTACTTTTTACCAAACTTCTCTAACACGATTTTTTTAATGTATAGATAATCTTCAAATTTTCTGGTTTCACAAATTCCAATTATAATTAATAGGCCCGTAAAGATTTGTAAAATTAGGAGGAGCATTAAAGGCATCGTAAATAGGATCCCTTCCAGATAAATAACTCCGGACATGAAAAAAGATATTATAAATGAAGGTAAAATATCTTTTATCTGATCCCCTAATTTATAACCAATGAGCTGACCGGAGAAGTGACCATTAAGAAAATAAGCCAAAAATGATACTAAAACGCTACCCCATAGCATTACTTCAATCCCAATGAAGATCCCCAAGCATATAGGCAAGACAGCAATTAGTTTCTTTAAAATCTCCAATTTAAGGTACAGATCTGAACGTCCTTTAACCTTTAAGATATTAAGGTTCATTGCATGCAAAGGATAAAGCATCCCGGCAATCGAAATAATTTGAAGATAGTATGCCGCTGTCAACCATTTTTCTCCTATCAATATTACTATTAATGGTTTTGCTATCGCTGCTAAGCCAAGCATACATGTAAAGGTGACAAACATAGTTGTTTTTATCATTCTCCTGTATGCCTGTTTGAGCATATCCGTGTCATCCTGGATACTACTCAATATTGGGAAGCTCACCCGTTGGATTATGCCAGTAAGATTACTAGAAAAAAGTGAGCCAAATAATTCTGCACGGGTATACTGACCAAGTAGATCCGCTCTGTAAAATCTACCAATTACCAGGTAATAAACATTCGTGTAGATTGTATCTATTAATCCTGAAACCAACAATTTAGACCCAAATCCAAAAAGTGACTTAAAGCTTTCACCGGAAAATGTAAGAATTGGTCTCCATTTATTAAATGTCCATAAAAGAACCGTATTTAATAGTTGCCGCGTTAACTGTTGTCCTACCAAGCTCCAAACTCCGAAGTTTTTAAATGCCATTCCGATCCCAATTATTCCGCTTGTCAAAGAGGCAATGACTGATATCTTTGTTTGAGTTTTAAAATCAACCCGTTTAATTAAGATTGCTTTTTGAATTACACTAAATGAGTTTATTATCAACGCAAACCCCATCACTCGCGTAACCGGGATGAGTATTTGTACTTTAAAAAAACGGCTTATTGCAGGAGCGCTAAAATACAGAACAACAAATAGTGTGAAGCCAACTAAGAGGTTGAAATAGAAAACTGTATTATAGTCACTTGTGGTTACATTATTTTTACGAATTAATGCGGTTGAGAAACCACTATCAATTATAGAGTTTGATATTGCAATAAATACGGTTATCATACCCAAAATGCCAAATTCTGAAGGAGTGAGAAGCCTTGCAAGTACCAGACCAACAATAAAAGTTATCCCGGAGCTAAGAAGATTATCGGTAAAACTCCATCCTAATCCATTGATGGTTTTTTCTTTTACTGAAGCCATTAAAATAAATGGGAATTGCAAAAATTCATCCTAATTCTTTCCTGCCATAGTATAGCGGGCAATATGTGCAGTCTCCAAATAAATCCTCTGCGCACTTAAAACATCTTACTAAAAAGCATGTTTGAAATAGTGGTTTTATTAGGCAATCTCATAACCTTGTATTAAATACCAATAAAATGTAACTTTAATGCTGCTAATCTAAAACAATAGTAAAAATGATATGAAATCAAAATTCCTTACACTTGATTGGACGGATTTTTCAAGAGGCCTTCTAATTGCATTTTTAACTGCGATACTAACCGGTATTATTAATATTCTTGATACCGGGGCTGTGTTCAATTGGGTTACTCTCAAACCGGTTCTTATCGCTGGTGTTTCCGCAGCGTTGTCATACCTTCTTAAATGTTTGGCGACAAATTCCCAAGATCAAATGTTCAAACGTGAACCAAGGTTGGTCTAAAGTCCGAAATTACCTGTATCTAACCATCTCATATCAAGGATTGACCAAAAGTCAAGAGCAAGGCCGTTGAGGACATAATCATAAGGCAACCACCCATAACCGTCTTCACCCCAACTCTTACCCCAGGAGTTGCGGATAAGAAGTGCCCCTTTAGTGGACCGGTTGCATTTCAGATTGGTGACCCTGTGATCATCATCATACCCCACAACCATAACTGCATGACCCCACTGCGCCTTCTCTCCCTTGCAGGGATATGGAATATCTCCGGGTCTGTCGGAATCTTCAAACGATTCAAATCCCCAGAATCCAAACATGGCAGGTATTCCGGCTGTCAGATAACTTTTGACCGAAGCCAGTACATCTGCAGGCTGGACTTCTGACCCCTGCGGGTCATGACAGAAGTATTTTACAGTCGAGTAGTTCTCGGCAAGCGCATAAACAAAACTGGTCGGCTCCTTATCAAAATCCTTCACCCTATAGGGCCAGTACTTTTCATCGGGTACGCCGCAGAGGACAAGAGCACCCATAGCCTCGCGGAGCCAGGCGCCGGTGTCGCCCGTTACCTGCATCAGGTTACGGGTTGTCTTGTAGAGAAAGAGCCTTGATGCATCAATATACTTACCAAATGCCCTTTTTTCAAAATACTCAACAATGCCCGCGGCAGCATGTGCCGTACAACTTCCGAGCTCTAGCTGGTTCTCTACAGGGGAGCACCATTCTCTAAGATCAACGGATGAACTCGGTGCAAGTCTGAAAGAACGCAGCGCCAGTTCCTTCTTTTCTGCTTTGGGAAACTTAAGCTTATTATTGAAAGCTGTTATCTGCCTGTGCAGAGGGGTGTAGTCGCGCAGGTCAGGCTGCGGGGCGAGCCAGCCGGTGCCAACCTTGTAAGGTACAGCGCTGACCCAAATCTTGCGATTTAAAATCCTGTTCTTCATAACCAGACCTCCCTTAACTCAGTCCCCGAGGGGTTAATTATGATCTCGAACAACCTGAATGGCTTTTCTTCCGGCGAGTAATCATCCTCCTTTGCCGGAGCCGGGGAGGACATAGTCTGTACTGCATACGCACTCTTTGAAAGTATATCCGCAAAAGCCGCCATGCTATCAGATAACTGAGAGTCAGTGACCACACCATACGACTCCAGAGCACTGTTGCTGAAGGTCATCTTAAGCTCACTTGACCCGATCCCCGGACGCATTCTCATAAACTGCGGAGAGGCGATGTCAGGCAGATAAACCACCGAGGTCTTTACGCTGTTATCCTTTCCTGCCTGATACTCTACAAGAAGGTAAGGCTTCAGAGTGTAGAAGCGGAGACCAGTCTCATGTTTCAGTCCTGAATCAGAATAGACCTTTACTGTTGCACATCCGGATGCTAACAGCAGGGCAAAAACAACTGTACCGAAAAAAGTTAACCTTTTCATAATTTCCAGACTTTAGTAGACAGTCACTAATTTAGGAAAGAAAAGGTCGCGTGTCAATTTTTTTTTTATATTCCCTGTACCACTTCACAAATTTCTTCAATCCTGTCCCAAGGTCGGTTTGAGGCCTGAATCCACTGTATTCATTTATCCTGGTGATATCAGCAAAAGTTGCTTTCACGTCTCCGAGCTGCATCGGTAAATGTTCAACAGTTGCCTTCTTATCAAGAGCCTTTTCCAGCTGAGAAACAAGATCGTTTACTGTCTCAGGACTGTTGTTGCCTATGTTCATCAGGTCAGGTGCGCTGACTTCTCTCTGCCTGTCGAGAAGCGAGAGAATTCCATTTATAATGTCTTCAATGTAGGTGAAGTCGCGCCTCATTGTGCCACCGTCATACACTTGTATGGGCTTCCCTTCAGTTATTGCTTCTGTGAACTTGTAGACAGCCATATCGGGCCGTCCCCAGGGCCCATATACAGTGAAGAACCTGAGTCCGGTTGCCTTCAGGCCGTAAAGAATGCTGTATGCCGCGGCCATGAGCTCGTTGCTCTTTTTTGTAGCTGCATAGAGACTTACAGGTAGATCAACGTTATCACCTTCGCTGAAGGGCACTTTTACATTGTTGCCATATACGCTTGAGCTGCTTGCATAAAGAAGGTATTTCACAGGGTTATGCCGACAAGCTTCAAGTATGTTGAAAAAGCCGTTAATGTTGCTCTGAATGTATACCCCAGGATTTTCAATGCTATATCTCACCCCCGCCTGGGCGGCGAGATGGATCACGAAGTCAAACTTTTCAGCACCGAAAAGTGCATCTATGCTTTCCTTGTCTTCGAGATTCATTCGCACAAAACGGTATCCCGGCCATTTTTCACTTTTGGCAGGCTTAAGCCAGTCTGTCTCCTCCCTCCTGATGCCAGCTTCTGCAAGGCGGGAATATTTGAGCCCCGCATCATAATAGTCATTGATATTGTCAATGCCAACAACCTTCTCGCCACGTTGCAGCAGTGCATTGGCCAGGTGGAATCCGATGAAGCCTGCGGTGCCGGTTACAAGGTATTTTGACATGTCTGAAGTCCGATGGTCAGGGTAAGTTAGCCGATGCGGAGGTATGTGAAGTCTTTCAGGTCTTCCTTATTGAAGATGCCCCTGCCGTCGATTATGAGGGGAGAGTTCATGAGAGACTTTATCCGTGACCAGTCGGGCATGCGGAACTCCTGCCATTCGGTTATGTGAAACAGTACATCTGCATCCTTCACCGCCTCATAGATATCAGATGCATAACCGATGCTGTCTCCCATCCGACGTTTGGCTTCATCCATAGCCACGGGGTCATAGGCAGTCACGGTGCATCCTGCCTCAAGGAGCTGTCCTACCAGTGTGAGTGACGGCGCCTCACGCATGTCATCTGTACCCGGCTTATAGGAGAGACCCCATATGGCGGCATGCTTACCCCTGATTTCTCCGTGAAGGTGAGCTATGAACTTATCAAAGAGTATCCTTTTCTGTCTTTCATTGACAACCTCCACCGACTCAAGGAGCGTCAGGGGAGAGCCGTTATCCTGTCCGGTCCTGATGAGGGCCTTGACATCCTTCGGAAAGCATGATCCTCCGTAACCTGCTCCCGAGTAGAGGAATTTGTTGCCGATCCTGTTATCAGAACCGATTCCCTTCCTGACCATTGTAACGTCAGCTCCGATCTTCTCGCAGAGATTGGCGATCTCATTCATGAAGCTGATGCGGGTGGCCAGCATTGCATTGGCTGCATACTTGGTCATCTCGGCTGAAGGAATATCCATGAAGATAACCCTGAAGTTGTTCAGCATCATGGGAGAGTAGAGGCGGGTCATCAGATCCTTTGCCTTTTCACTTTCGACACCGACAACCACCCTGTCGGGCTTCATGAAGTCATCAATAGCTGCTCCCTCCTTGAGGAATTCAGGATTGGATGCCACATCGAATTCAATGTTTCTGCCTCTCTTTTTGAGTTCAGTCTCTATCGTACTTTTAACAATCCTTGAGGATCCGACGGGCACAGTGCTCTTGGTAACAACAAGCAGGTACTTTTCCAGGTTCTGGCCTATCTTCCTGGCAACATCAACAACATAGCTGAGGTCTGCGCTGCCGTCTTCTCCGGGTGGTGTGCCAACGGCGATGAAAAGCATCTCCACATCATTGAGGCTCTTTGTGAGGTCGGTAGAGAAAAAGAGTCGGCCTGCCTTGACGTTGCGGTGAACGAGGTCCTCCAGTCCTGGTTCATAGATCGGGATGATACCGCTGTTGAGCTTGTCTATCTTGTCTTTATTGGTGTCAATGCACCATACTTTGGCTCCGAGCTCAGCGAAGCAGGCGCCGGAGACCAGACCGACATAGCCGGTGCCGACGATGGAAATATTCATGGTCTAAAGTCTTAGAGTCTGAGGGTCTGAGAGTCAAAAGACTTACAGACATAATTTAGAAATAATATCTATTATGCGTTCGGCTGTGTGGCCGTCCCAGAGGGGAGGGATGACGCCTTTCTTCCAGTTTCCGGAAAGAAGCTTTGCCATGGCAGGGGCAATGGCACCTGGATCGGTGCCAAGGAGCTCATTTGTTCCCATGGTTACAGTCTCGGGCCGTTCAGTGCTGTTGCGCAGGGTCATGCAGGGAACGCTCATCACAGTGGTTTCCTCTGTGATCCCTCCCGAATCTGTAATAACCGCCCCGGCTCTCTCTACCAGGTAATTGAATTCGAGATACCCCAGCGGCTCAGTCATATGCAGCTCAGACTTACCTGACAGCTTTATTTCCTGCATCACCTTCCTGGTCCTGGGATGAACAGGGAAAATCACAGGGAGGCCATTTGCATTACTGCTGATTTCTTCAAGCAGATGCATCAGGTTAACAGGATCATCAACGTTATTAGGCCGGTGAAGCGTAAGGACAATGTATTTCTTTTCCTGAAGGTTATATGCAATCCACAGATCAGGCTTGCGGAAATGAGGCCGACTGGCAAGAAGGGTGTCAATCATAGTATTGCCCACGAAGAAGATCCTGTCATCAGTAACTCCGCTTTTTCTCAGGTTTACATTGGCCGTCTCTGAAGTGGTAAAAAAATAATCGGTTATACTGTCGGTAACAATGCGATTGATCTCTTCCGGCATTGTCATATCGCCCGAGCGTATGCCTCCCTCCACATGAGCCACCGGTACCAGCATTTTTTTTGCCACGATGGCGCACGCCATTGTGGAGGTCACATCACCCACCACTATGCACAGGTCGGGTTTTTGCTGCAATAGCAGCTTTTCATAGCCGAGCATGATGCCGGACGTCTGTTCAGCCTGGGTACCACCTCCTGCGTTGAGGTTAATATCCGGTTCGGGGATGCCCAGGTCATCAAAAAAAGAACCGCTCATGTTGCGGTCGTAATGCTGGCCGGTATGTACGAGCCGGTAGCTCATATTTAACCCGGTTGACCGCCTTCGTTTAATCTCGCGGATCAGGGGAGCTATCTTCATGAAGTTGGGACGGGCGCCAACAATTAGGTCGAGTAAATACATTATGTCTTTTACAAATGATATTTGTTACAAGGCAGGCAACCCCGGGTCTCAGACCCGGGGATACGGGTAGATCAGAAAAAAAACTGGCTAAATGTCAGAATTCTACCAGCCGAAGAGGAGACCCAGTTTCAGGTTAATAAAGCTGTCATGCCATGGACCACCAAAGCTTGAGTCATCAAATATCTCCCTGTCGATCTGGGTAAACAGTCCTGTGGAAAATGAAAGATGAGTATTCCTGAAAACCGGGACAATCAGTCCAAGGCTTGGATTTGCAAAGACTTTTGAATAATCCCTGAAGTTGTCAAAATTAAGAAGGAATCCCGCAGGCATAGCAAAAAAGAACTGAACCCTCTGCCTGCCCATAAAATAGCGCATATCGGCATAAAGGGGAACCGTGTAACCCTCGTTATACTTCAGAAATCCTGTTCCGCCACCCAGGGCTAATCCCCCTCTCAGTCTCCAGCCGACTGCAGTGGTAGCGCCTACGTAATGATGAGCAAAAGGCGGCTCAACAATCGCTAATCCAAAACCGTAATGCACTTCTGTGATGTTGTATAGTCCTCCGGTGTAGATTGGTTGTTCAGCAGTTGTGAAGAGTTTATGGCTCCTCCAAAAATCCTGCCTGTGGTCCAGGAACTGTAATTTATCAAGATGCCAGCAGCGTTCAGTGACTACCTGGGCAGAAGCAAGAGAGCCTGAGATCAGGATCAGGAATGACAGGGCAAGTAACCTTTTCATGCTATGGGTTAAAGTATTATTACTTACCGAAGAGCAGACCCAATTTCATGTTAACATAAGAGTCCCGGTTATGAGGCTTATTAATTGTGTACTGTGTAAGGAGTCCGGCGCTGAATGAAAGATTAAGGCTCTTGGCTACAGGTACTATCAGACCCAGACTTGGATTTCCAAACACCCTTGAATAATCCCTGAAGTCAGCAAAATTCAACAGGAATCCTCCCGGTACTGCAAAAAAGAACTTCACCCGTTCCTTACCCATGAAGTACCTGATGTCACCATAAACCGGTACTGCATAGCCATCATTATATTGGTTGTATCCGACTCCGACTCCAAGAGCCAGCCCGCTTCCGAACCGATATCCGTTAATTGTTGAGATACCAGCATAATGGTGAGAATAAGGAACGTCAACCAATCCCAGGCCAAATCCGTACTGTACTTCGGTGAGATTATAATATCCGCCTGTAATTCCTGTATAAGACCTGGCTGTTGTGGAAAACATCTTATGGCTTCTCCAGAAATCCTGTTTGTGCTGAAGAAACTGTACCTTATCAAGGTGCCAGCAACGTTCAGTTACTACCTGGCCAGCAGCATAGGATACTGTAAGTATCATAACAACAAGAAGGGTGTAAAGTCTTTTCATGATGGTCCTTTTAATAAGAGTGAATGACTTCGGGTTACAAGGTACAAAAAATATTTTAGTAATAATTTAGTGGTTAAATAATTTACCAGTTAGTCTCTTATGCATTAACAGACTGGTTTAGTAACATGGTCCTGACATATCTCCAATAGCATTATTTTGTTTTTATTTCTACCCCCAGTTTAAAGTTTATGTAGGAGTTTCGGGTGAACTCTCCGGACATCATCATAATTCCGGCAGAAAAGACTATTCCCGTTCTCCTGGCGGCAACCCATCTTATTCCGGCTGTCGGATTCATAAATACATAAGTCTGATTAAGCATATCTTCGAAGCTTAATGCAAGTCCGCCTGATGCAGCTACGAATGGAACAACATCCTGGGCATTGAAACTATACCTCCCATCGACAAACAGCGGGAAGAGATTTCCATCATTATGCATCTGTATACCAAGGCCTCCCCCGGCTTTTATATTTCGCGTGAACTGGTATGAAGCAATAGTGGAAAAACCATAGTAATATTCTGAATATGGCACATCAGTAACACCTATGCCAATCGCACCCGTCAGCTCTGTAATACTTACAAACCCTGGTTGCCAGTCGTATGTGACTTTGGGTGATTTTGCGATCCGCTGGTCGGGTTGTGCGTAAACTCCAATAATGGAGGTCAGTAAAACTAAGATTGACAATTTTATTCTCATATCAATTCTGTTTGCATTGCGGTTCCGATTCACTCCCGACTTCATCGGGACAAGTGCATAACCGGGACTTCGGCTCCGCCATGGGGCAGATCCTCGCATGTGCTATGTAAACGCAAATTATCAGTCGTTGGTGTAGTACCCGGAGGATTTGCCGCCTCCTTTGGTGTAGTAGTTGCCAGGGTCATAGTAGCGGTTACCATACCCGAGGGAGTAACCGTAACGCAGTCCGTATCCGTAATAACCAGATGCTGAGATGTCATT
>Ga0302240_1001228_pt1 | contig 21246 bp, 21 predicted proteins | sample AAG_UR_His_MG_FD_193538 | JGI IMG/M metagenome (GOLD analysis project Ga0302240, IMG submission 193538) | Enriched activated sludge microbial communities from anaerobic digester in WTTP, New Holstein, Wisconsin, United States - AAG_UR_His | ecosystem: Engineered > Bioreactor > Anaerobic >... | reverse complement strand
ACCGGAAAAGAAGTAAAATACGACAAAAGCGAGATTGAGTTTTCCTACAGAAAATCAAGCCTGCAAAACTGCGTTATAACAAAGGCCATTTTTATATTGAAAAACGGCAATAAAAATGATATTTTGAAAACTGTGTCGGCAGACATTGAAAAAAGAATATTCACCCAGCCTCTGGGAACTAAAAACGCAGGATGCGTTTTTAAAAATCCCGAAGGACAAAACGCGGGATACCTTATCGACATTCTCGGACTTAAAGGATTATCCGTAGGGGGAATAAAAGTTTCAGAAATACACGCAAATTTTCTGATAAATACTGGAAACGGCACCGCTTCGGAAATGCTTCAGCTTATAGACATAATAAAAGAAAAGGTCAGAGAAAGATTTAAAATAGAACTCCAAACGGAAGTGAAAATAATAAAATGAACTTAACTAATAAAAAAATCGGCGTATTATGCGGAGGAACTTCTTCCGAAAGAGAAATTTCCTTAAAATCGGGAGAAGCGGTTTTCAAAGCTATTAAAAAAATGGGATTCAAAACGGTTCTCATAGACGTTGACAAAAACATAGCGCAAAAACTTTTAAAAGAAAAAATAGACGTTGCATACGTCACTCTTCACGGCCCTATGGGCGAAGACGGAACTATACAGGGAATGCTTGAAATAATGAAAATACCTTATACGGGCTGCGGAGTCTTTGCAAGTTCTGCAAGCATGGATAAGATAATTTCAAAGAAGCTTTTTGAATACGCCGAAATACCGACGGCCCCGTGGCATGAAGTTTCAAAAAATTCAAAAAATAAAAAAACGAATCTTTCTTATCCGCTTGTAGTAAAACCGGCCACCCAGGGCTCTGCCATAGGAATATCCATAGTAAAAAATAAAAGCGAATACGAAAAAGCGCTTAAACTCGCTTTTAAATACGACGACAGAGTATTAATAGAAAAATACGTAAAAGGAACTGAAATTACCGTCAGCGTTTTAAACGGAAAAGCTCTTCCTGTCATTGAAATAGTTCCTGAAGGAAAATTTTACGATTTTAAATCAAAATACACGGTAGGACAGTCAAAACATCTTATTCCACCCAGACTTTCAAAAAAAACAATACTGGAAACACAGAAAATAGGAGAAAAAGTATTTTCGGAATTTTTGTGCAAAGGAACATGCAGGGTAGATATGATAGTGGACAAAAATGATAAAATATGGGTTCTTGAATCAAACACTCTGCCCGGCATGACGGAAACGTCTCTTTTTCCGGATGCGGCTCAGGCTGCGGGAATGAGTTTTGACAAATTAGTTCTTGAAATTTTAAAGTCAGTTTAAAAAATATGAGAACTTTTAAAAGAAAAAACAACAGCATTTTTAACAAGCAGATATCTTTTTCAAACAGAAACGGCGGAATAAATTATAAAAAATTTATGAAACTGTTTTTAGCTGTTTTTGTTCTGGCTGCTTTCGCATTTGCGTTTGTGCAGGCGAAACAATATTTATGCGCATGCGAAAAATTCCAGATACAGACAATTGAAATTGTAGGCGGTAAAAACGTAACGCAGGTTGAAATAAAAGAGCTTATCCCTTTTAAAACGGGCGATAATCTTTTTAAAGTTGATTTATCCGACGCGGAAGACAAAATAAAACTTTTAAAACCTGAATTGAAAGACATTACAATGTCGCGCAGATGGAAAAAGATTTTGATAAAACTTAAAGAAAGACAGCCTGAGGTTTTTATCCCTCAGGGGGAAAGTTTTATAGGTCTTGATTTTGACAATATCTCTTTCGGTTTAAGAGGACATATGTTCGAAATGAAGATACCGGTTTTAAGATATGTTTCAAACAAACAGCGTGCGGATCTTCTTAATTTTGTTAAATTTATAAAACCGTACGCAAAAGATTTTATGAGCCGCATAACCGAAATAAAATACGGAGAAGTCGACGACATTGTATTTATGATTGACGGCAAAACAACGGTTTACTGGGGCAGCATCAACAAAGCGGAAATAAAAGACAAAACAAAAAAAATGATTGAAGTTTTCACTGACGCCTCTTCAAAATATCCCGGCGTTGAATATATGGATTTAAATTTTTTGGATAAAAATAAGATTATAGTAAAGCCGGGATTGCCGGAAGAGCCTGCTGATGAACAAGTTCAACAGGCCGCCGAACCCGCAAAAGAAGGGAGAATATAATGGCTGCAAAAAAAGATTTGATAATCATTCTTGATATCGGAAGTTCGTCGGTACACGGAATAGTAGCGACTTTCAACGCAAACGAAAGAAAGATGGAAATTCTTCATGCTGCAACCGAACCTTGTCCGGACGGCATAAAAGACGGAGCCGTAGTAGGAATAAGGGAATCGGCAAGAGCCATAGAAAACCTTATAAGAAACCTTGAAGAAAGCCAGAGTTCGCAGGCTAACGGAATAATAGTGTCCGTAAGAGGCGCTCTTATAGAAGCCCAGAATACTACGGGCAATTTCAGAATATCAGATACAGAATCGCAAAAAATAAACGACGATAACATGAGCGCCGTCACCGAAGCAGTAAAAAATGCGACTATTCTTGATTTCCGACATGAAATAATACAGATAATACCCAAAGAATACATAGTGGACAATCTGCCGGGAATTCAGGATCCGATAGGACTTGAATGTTCTCATCTGCAGTTGAAAGCTCTTGTGATAGTGGCTTCAAAAAGCAGTATGGAAAATATTAAAAATGCGGTAAGCGTTGAAGGACTTCAGCTTTCATACGGATACAACGCGCTCGGCGACACGCTGGTTGAAACATCGGATAAAGAGCTGGGCTGCATACTCGTAGACATCGGCGGAATGACAACCGGCGTTTCAGTTTACATAAATAAAATAATTCAGGATATTTTTGAACTTCCGATGGGTTCGGATCTTCTTACAAAAGACATTACAAAAAAATTCAGAACGACACAGGCTGAATCAAAAAGAATCAAAGAAACTTACGGAGCGGTTTTGGAAGAAGTTCTTGCAAATCCCGACGAAGAATTTGAATATACGGTAGGATCCAAACCAAAAAAAGCCACCAGACAGGAACTTGTCGACGTAATAAAACCGGCAATCGACAAACAAATTGATTTTATATTTTACAATCTTGAAAAAAGAGGAATCGACATTTCAGCGCTTTCGGGCGGCGTTATTCTTACCGGAGCAGGAACAAAACTGCCGGGAATGCTTGAAGCTTTTGAAAAAGCTTTTGACTGCGGCGTAAAAACGGCAAACATAAACAGCGATAAAATAATAGTTCCTGCCGATATACTTGAAAGCCAGGTTTATACGACTGCAATAGCGACTCTTTACAGCGAATACAAAGACCATCTGGTAATGCAGGAAAATAATTATTCAAAAGTTGTGCGCGGCAAAAAACCGCAGCTGACTGACAGCGTTTCTTCATGGTTTAAACAAATATTCGATAAAATGGTTTAGGGCGGAGGATTTTAAAAATGAGCGTAAGCATAAAACTGCCTTCAAACGGCGGACTAAATAATTTTCAAAAAAAAGCAGTGATAAAAGTAATAGGAGTAGGCGGCGGCGGGAATAATGCCGTCGACAGAATGATAGCGGCAAACATCTCAGACGTTCAGTTTATAGTCGTCAATACCGACGCATCCGTATTGAGACGTTCTGTTGCCGAAGATAAAATTCAGATAGGAATAGACGGACTGGGAGTAGGCGGTGACCCTCAGAAAGGTGAAAAATCGGCATTTGAAAGCGAAGAAATTTTAAAAGACGCAATAGCAGGCGCGAATATGGTTTTTGTAACTACCGGAATGGGCGGAGGAACGGGAACGGGAGCTGCTCCCGTCATTGCAAAAATTGCAAGGGATATGGGAGTTTTAACGGTAGGGGTAGTAACAAAACCGTTTACGCTTGAAGGCAAAAAAAGAATAGAAAACGCAAATACCGGAATAGAAAAAATCAAAGAATATACCGACGCTTTAATCGTAATTCCTAACGATAAAATATTTGCGGTTATAGATTTAAAAACGCCTATCGAAGAAATGTATAAAAGAGTAGACGACGTTTTAAGAATTTCTATACAGTCGATAACCGATACTATTACAAAGACAGGTCTTATCAACATAGACTTCGCCGACGTTCAGGCGATACTCGGAAACGCCAGCAACGCGATTATAGGACTGGGAGAAGGCGAAACTATCGAAGAAGCGTTCACAAGGGCAATGACAAACGTATTCGTTGAAGGACCCAGCATAAAAATAGCAAACAGAATGCTGATTAATATTTCAAGTTCAAGAACAAGCCCGTTTACGGTAGGCGATGAAAAATGGATAGATGATTTTGTAAAAAAAGAATTTAAACAATGCGACGAACTCAAAAAAGGCCATATTGTCGGCGATATTCTTGATACAAAGATAAAGGTTTCAATAATAGCCTCGTTTAATAAAGTTGCAAAAAATACACGCCAGACTGCAAATTCTTCAACGAAAGCAAAAAAACAGCCTGATCTTTTAGGCGGTGCTTCGCCTGAAGCTGAGGATTGGGACTGGAATTCTGCGGCGTATGAGACATGGAAGACTAAAAGACTTTAAGATATTTTTTGAAAAAGATTTCTTTAAAATAAAAAACACTGCACTCATAGACCTGCTAAACGTGGCAAAACGACGAAATGAGCATAGAAAGGATTAACAAAAGGAATTCTAATGTTAGTGGATTTGAAGAAAATATCTTACATACAGGATAAAAACTTTCCGGTTCCGCATTTAACAACCGTTAAATCGTGCGGCAATATGAAAGACGAGCAGCAGCGTATTAAGTTCTGTACGGATAATAATATAAATCATAAAAATATAGTATTTGCGCAGCAGGTACACGGAACTTTTATTAAGAAAGTTTCAAAACAGGACTGCGGAACTTTTATTCCGGAATGCGACGGACTTATTACAAACGAAAAAAATATAACGCTTGCCATATTTACGGCAGACTGTATGCCTGTTTTTATGACTTCGCGCGATTATTCGGTGATAGCGCTTGTCCATGCAGGCTGGAGAGGGTTGGCAGGTGGAATACTTGAAACCGCTTTGAACTCTTTTAGAAATGATTTTGGAATACTTCCTCAGGATGTTTTTACCTATATAGGGCCCCACATATCAAAATGCTGTTATGAAGTGGGCTCCGACGTTAAAAAGGCGTTTGACGTGCCGGAATCTGAAAAAAATCTGTCGCTTTCCGAACAAGCCGAAAAACAGCTTAAGTCTTTTGGAGTTAAGAGGGTTTACTTAAATGACAATTGCACGTGTCATGAGGAGCAGTTTTTCTTTTCTTATCGCAGGGAACCTACAGAGTCAAGAATGCTCTCTCTCATTTCTGCTTTATAACGACTTCAAATTTTAGGCTACAACTTCGCATTTTCAAACCTTATGTACCGTTTCACTTTCGTACACTGCGGCTTGAACATCGCTCGTTTCACTCCAAACTTTGAAGTCTAACTACAACCACAAAAACAATTTAATTCATCATTTATTTATAATTGAAGTTCTGACAAATATTATCTATTAACATAATCAATCTGAGAGGAGTATTACATATTTCATAATATGAGTATCTAGATAATATTTCCATGTCTGTCTCTTTAATTCTGCATTTTGGATTGCAAAAAACAATAAGCGGTGTTCTTTGATTTATAACTCTATTAATAAGACTTTGCATTTTTTCAGTACTTGCATCAATACTCGAATAACCTATTATCAATATTGAGTGTTCTTTTGTCAAATCATCTAGAGAACATAAATCAGTTGTTCTGTTCCTTGTTATAAAATCAGAATTCTTTAAAATTTCTTCGGTACGTTGTAAAATATTATTTTCAAATTCATATAGAAATAAAGGCTTTTTTAAATTATCTCTTAGTTTCTTATTTCTGCTATACCACCATTTACAAATGACAAAAATTTGAGCAAGCAAACAAGCTAATGGAAAAATAAACGTCCAATAATCTAATAAGAATTTTATTATCATATTCTACACTCCTTTTTATCTTTAACTAATTATACCAAAATATACGTTATTGTTGAAACACATAAATAAATATATAATATATAAGTTGTAGTGTTTTCTAATATACCATTTGGAGGTATTAAAATGGATGTACCATTGTATTTTAAAGATTTTTTGGAAGGAATTAGATTAACACCAAGTCAAATTGAAGATTTGATGACAGGACATCAAACTTTGAGAGAAAGATTAGAATCTTATGAGGATTTATCAGATATTATTGTTACTACTTTTTTACAAGGCAGTTACAGAAGAGGTACTGCTACACGACCTAAAGATGATAGCAGGTCTGATGTTGATATAATTGTTGTCACTAATTTAGATCATACCGAAAATTTGCCTATAACTGTATTTAAAAAATTTATTCCTTTTCTTGACACATATTACAAAGATAAATATAGATTACAGGGAAAATCAATAGGAATAAAACTTAGTTACGTGGATTTAGATATAGTTCCTACTTCTGCTCCAAGTGAAAGTCAAATGCAATTATTAAAAAACAATAAAATCATTTCTTCTAATTTCTCTATTGAAGATAATTCTGATATGAATACATTCTTTAGTAGAACAGCAAGTAGTAACACCCAATGGGAAAGAGATCCATTACAAATACCGGACAACAATGTTCAAAGATGGGAAAGAACTCATCCACTCATGCAAATTAAATGGACACAGGAAAAAAACAATAGATGTAATCAACATTATATCAATGTAGTTAAAGCTTTGAAATGGTGGAGAAAAGAAAAGTATCCTGAAACGAAACAACCAAAAAGTTATCCACTGGAACACTTTATTGGACAATGTTGCCCTGATGGAATTAAGTCCGTAGCAGAAGGTGTGGCTAAATCTTTACAAACTATAGTAAATATATACAGAACAAAGCCATATTTAAAAGATCATGGTGTTCCAGAACATAATGTTTTTGCAAAACTTACAGATGAAGAATATAATATATTTTACGAACAAGTTAAAGTAGCTTCAACCACAGCAAAAGAAGCTTATGAATCTCAAGATATTAATTACAGCGTTCAAAAATGGAGAGAATTATTTGGCAATAAATTTCCAGAACCTCCTAAAAAAAACAGTAGTGGAACAGATGGTTTTTCTAAGCGAGAATCAAATAGTGAAGATATACCTGAAGGGCGATTCGCTTAAATGAGCGATATTATTATTCCAGAAATTTTAAAAAAGGCACGCCGTGCACTAGATGAAATTACATTTTTAACATTATTGCACGACTGGTGTTCTTATGAAGCTGATAAATGCTGGTATATAAAAATTCAATTAAATTTGCAATTGAATTCCTGTATTATTCCTAATATTTCCGATTGGTACATTGTTACAAAAGATTCATATCCGCATTCACGAGTTTGGATTTTTCCTTCAGCATCAAATAGCCTAACAATGACTTTACATCATCAAAATTGTAATGCCAAAATTGAAGAAAATAATCTTTGGCGTAAAGGTGACTTATGTCTTGCTTTATCTGAAATAAAATTAAAATCCAGTGACGTTGAATACTCTAATATAAATGACGAAAATATAAAATTATTATGGCATGTTCAAAGACTTATAAAATGGATAGAAGCTGCTTGTACAAACTCTTTAGTGAATGATAAAGATTTATTTGAAATGCCGGATTTTTCAGTACAAGGGAATGATGTTTTTGTGTTTTCTGAAGATCAAGAGTCTTATAATAATTGGCAGAATATTAAAATTTACAAAGGATATGTAGATCTAAGCGTTTACAAAACCGCAGGCAACATATATGTTGCAAAAAATTTTATGGATTTAAAAGAAAATTCAATTTTCAGTTATTGTTGGGGAAATTATTTTAATGAAAAACCAATATCAGAAATTACGGCTGTTTGGATATTACTAAAACAAATACCTGTAATGAATATTTGGCAAGCGCCTATGACTTTTCTTGATTTACAAGAAATATGTAAAAAATATAATATAGATTTATTAAATTTTTTAAGAAACTTAAAAGAAGAAAAAATCAGAAATAAAAAAAATAATTTATTTTTAGTAGGATTTCCCATACCTAAATTTATAAAAGGTAAAGATGAAATAATTTTTTGGCAAGCATTTAAAATGCCAATTTTGACTAATAGAACGACTCTTAAAGGATTTAGAGCTGCTAAAATGTTTGAATGTGATAGAGTTCGAATTTTAAAAGATGATTATTCATTAAATTGGATAAAATCTCAGAATTTAAATTTAAATGAAATTACTTCTAGGGGAAAAATTGATATTTCTATCAGTTCCAAAAATATTCTTATTATTGGTGCAGGTTGTATTGGTTCAACTTTCTCAGAATTGTTAGTTCGTTCTGGTGCTTTAAACATAAGAATTATGGATGAAGATGTTTTTAATTTCGGTAATTTGTCAAGACATACTCTATCTATGGAAGATATAAAGCATTCAAAATCAGAATATTTAAGTAAAAGACTTAATTCTTTGTTCCCACATGCAAAAATTAATTCTGTGTCAGAAAACATCAACTCTAAAATAAATTTGGAAAAATTTGATATTATTGTTGATTGTAGTGGTTCAAATGAAGTATTGAACGTTATAGAAAATATGAAATTGACAAAAAAAACAATAGTTTTTTCAATTTCTATTGGTTTTGCAGCCCAATATTTATATATATCTTTTTTAAATGATATTGAAATAAAATTTGATTCTTTTAAAAAATTAATAACACCATTTATTAAAGAAGATATGCTTAAGACAAAAGAAATTGAATTTCCAAGAGAAGGTATTGGTTGTTGGCATCCAATATTTCCTGCACGTAGCGATGATATTTGGACAGTTTCAAGTATTTCATTAAAAGTATTTGAAAAATGTATCTTAGATAATAGTTCTAACAATTTATCAGTTGTATATAAAAAAAGTATAGATGAAAAAACATATGGTTATATTGAAATTGCCAGAAATTAAAATTAAAGAATATATTTACTCAAGCAAAACAAATAATATGAAAATTATTCTACCAGAAAAAGTTCTTAAATATATTCATAAAGAATGTATCTCTGCTAAAGGTTATGAAACTGGTGGTATTCTTATAGGGGATTATTCTTCAGATTTAATTGAAGCAAAAATAATTTCTGCTTTGGGTCCAACGGAAGATTCTAAAAAAGGTCTTTGCTCTTTTTATAGAGGAACTAAGGATTTAAAGAAAATATTTAATTTGAGCTGGAAAACCAAAAAATTTTATATTGGAGAATGGCATTATCACCCAAACTCATCTTCAATACCTAGTAGTGTTGATATAAAACAAATGATCACTATATCACAAAGTAAAAAAGCCAATTGCCCAGAACCAATTTTATTAGTAGTTGGTGGCAACAAAAAACTTTGGAATCATACCATACTTGTTATAAAAGATACACAAGTCATATATTTTTTAGATAAAACAAAGTGATGTATTTTATCATTTTTTCCGTTGTTTACCGCATTAGAGTATGTTTATGACTGCAATATTTTTTACTGTAAAAATTTAAAATTGATAAATTTTTAATCATCTGATTGTTTGAAGCAATTTTCGTTTCATTATGTAGTTAGAAAATTGCAAGTTCAGTGATGGCAGTAAAAAATATAAAAGAATATACTCTGCGGTGGGTCTTTTTGGTTACTTTTTAGACTCGTGATAAAAAGTGACTTGCCGTGGTGGGTCAACCACCCACAGTTGTTGCCTTTAAAAGGCTGCTATTTAATACCTTGCTGTATTTTTTGTCGTAAAATAGCGGCGTAGTCTTTATACTCTTGGGCTTTGTTGAGGCGGCCGAAATTTGTTTTGTGGAGTCTGCGGTTGTTGGTAACGACCGGGATTTTTTTTATTTTTAAACCGGAACTTTGTAATTTCAATTGCCAGCCTACTATTTCGCCTGATTTTAGAGTTTCGTCAAATAAACCTATCGTATCAAACACTTCACGTCTTATAAGAGATGCTCCGCCTATACTGCCAAAATAAGGCTCTGTTCTTGGTTTAAGCTGTTTTTTTTCTTCTTCGGTAAGCTCGGGGCTTATAAAATCTCTGCCCATTGAAAAAACCGCGTGTAAATCGTTATTTATAAGTTCGTTATACAATACGGAAATGGCATTGTCTTCAATATAATCATCCGCATCATTAAAGAATATGATTGAGCCTGATGCGGCTTTTAAACAGGCGTTTCTTGCTTTTGAAAGCGACGATTCGTTTATCCTAAATACTTTACAGCCTGCGTTTTTTGCTATTTCGCCCGTATTATCTGTTGAATCATCGTCAACGACTATTATTTCAAGATTTTCGTAATTCTGGTTTTTAACGGCATTTATCGTTTCAAGTATATAGAGGGAAGCGTTTTTTGCCGGAATAAGAACGGATATTAAATCTTTCATATTAACCTTTCATTATATTTTTTCTTAAATATTTAACTACGAACGGCAAAAATGATTTCATAGGAAAATTTACGGTAAACGTAGAATTTTTTTCATGAAGCCTTCTTCTGCAGTAAACCTTATCTATAAAATGGTTTAAATCGACGCCGTTAAACTGAAGCCTGTAAAAAAATTCGGTATCTTCTTTTATTGGAAGTTCCGTCATAAAGCAGCCGTATTTCTCAAAAACCTCTTTTTTGATAAGAGCAGATTGTATGGGGAATTTAAAAGTTTTGCCGAAATCTATTTCGTCTCTGACCATCTTGCTTGTTTTTAAACCTTCATTCTCCGTGAAATTTTCAAAAGCCGTAAAAACTATCCGGCATTCAGGATGTTCATCAAAATATTTAAGCTGGTCTTTCAGTTTGCCTTCGGTCCAATAATCATCCGCATCAAGAAACGCAATATAAGCACCTTTTGCATTTTTAAGACAGTTGTTTCTTGCCGCCGAAATACCCTGATGATTTTGATAAACATATTTTACTTCAGGATATTGTTTCAAAACTTCTTTCGTATCGTCTTGCGAGCCGTCGTCAACCACTATAATTTCAATATCGCCGCAATTCTGAGCGTAAACGCTTTCCAGCGCCTGCTTAATATAGCGGCCGCAGTTGTATGACGGAATTAAAACCGATATAAGAGGGGATTTATTCATTTTCTTTTTTGCCGTTTTCTTTAAGTATCGGATTCCAGCCTTCTTCCTTTTCAACATCGTGTATAGGATCGGCAAGCAGAAGTTCCTGAGCATCAAGATACTCGCCGACTTTAAGTTCAAAATTGTCTTTTGCTAGCACTGAGCCGTCAATTGCCAAATCAGCCTGCACCGTAGGGCCTTCAACTATTATATTTTTATTTAAAAGTTCTTTTACAAAAGCGTCTACCCTTGTGTCAATGTCTGCCGGAGCCTGCGGAATAGTTTTTAAATGGCCTGCAATTTTTTTTACATCCGCTCCCTCAATCAGCGATTTATAAACAAGTGTTCCTGCCGCGTTCATTCCGTAATAAACGCCGGTCTGCGCGTTTATTATAACGGCGACATTATCGGTAATATCGGAAAACATTTCAGAATCGTTGAGTTTATACATTTTTAACTCTCCTTTCTTTTATAAATTTTTTCAAAATTGCCGTGTTTGCTTTAAGATCCGGCGACAGATTGATTCTGTAAAAATCCAGATCCGAAACAAACGATATCAGCTGTTTTAAAAACTGCGTATTTTTCTGTTCTCCCGTCTGGTAAACCGTTGAATAAACAAGCTGGGCTATCGCCTTTCCTTTATGAACCGGTTCAACAAACGGCTCTTTTATATCGGGACATATTTCGGGAAACACTACTATTCTTAACGGCATTTTATTTACAAAATTTCCGTGATGGGCAGATACGTCAAAAACATATTTTGTGTTATTGTAATTATCCCAGAGAAATTCCGATTTTAAATCAGGCATTTTTTTAAACATCTGAGGCGACAGTATTATAACTGAATATATCGGATATGCGTAAAGAGCGTCCGTTTTTTTATTAAGGATAAGATAATCGTCGGATATATACTGAAAACCGTCAATAAGACATGAAACGGCAAGCGTAGATTTGCCTCTTCCGCCGCGTCCGCATATCAAAACACCCTCATTTTCAATACCGACGCATGCCGCATGAACCAGAGCCGATTCCGGCGTTTTTACTATCTCGCTTATAAAATCAATGAATATATGCCCGTTTTTTGAGGCGAACTCTTTAGATAAATCGTTTGCAGCAAAATAAAAAATATTCGCGTTTGTATCATAAGCGCTTAAAGCGTTGTCTTTTTTATAAAGTTTTATAACAGGCCTTTCATTATGCGATATGAATATATTATCTGCCTGCGACAGAGAGTCTGCCGCATATTTATTTACGTCATCGCGCCACAGTCTGAAAATGACGTCAAACGACGGCGCTTTTTCTTTTAAGCAGTAGGCAAAATTTCTATCGATAAGATTTATAAAGCCTTCATCAAAAATTTCAAACTTTACGGTTTTTACGCCCAAATCGAGATATTTTACAATACATTGTTTACCGGCGGTATTTTTTAAAAAAGAATTTTCTATTACCCTGTAATAGCCTGAAATTTCTTCATAAGGCATATTTTTTATATTATAAGTTATTCTTTCAAAATTCATTAGAGATATCTCTCCGATGTTTTTGCAAGCAAAAATTTTCTTGCAAAAAAACAATGATGAATAAATTTAAGGTAAAAAAATTCAAACGTAAGTTCAACCGCGCATTTTATGTGTTCATATTTTTTATTTTTTGAAAACAATATTGTTTTCACAGCCGTTTTTATTTCACGGCTTCTTCTCATCAAAATATGCAGTCTTACATATTTTTCAAAAGATACTTTCTGTTTATCACATGTTTTAATTTTTGAAATGACATCCGGCGGAATTACAGCCGGAACAATACTGTCAAAAAGTTCAAGCATAAGTTTTGTCGAACAGCAAAGGCCCGTCTGCAAAGCATCGTTTATAACAATATCCCAGTTTAAATTTTCATTTTTATTTTTTACCGATTCTATTATGCGAAGACAGTCAAAAATCCATAAAATTTTCATAGGATAAGGTTTCTTATATAATATGTTGTCAAAAGCGTTCTGAAGAGTTAAAAAAATCATATCTTCGGCTTTTGGGATAAGAGCATTGACGCCGAAAGCTTTTACCGGGACAGCCCTTTCAAATATTTTATTATCTGTATGTCTGGTATTAAAATCAGATTTTACTATAAATCTGTGAAGATCTATGCGCTGAAAGCCGTTATATAAATCAACGGAATGTTTTGCATTTACCGATATTTTAAATCCGTTGCGCAGCGCGGAATTAAGAGCTTCGTTAAAATGTTTAAACTGAACGGCAAAATCAACATCAGCCATATATCTTGGCATATCAGGATTAAGATACTTCATTGAAATGCCTTTAATAAGAAGTACAGGAATATTTTTTGCGTTCAGCTCTCTGCCTATTTTATTAAAAGCGGCAAGAAGAGCCGTATTCTGATATTGAAAATATCTTACAACGCCTTTTATGCGAGGCATATCTGATTGCGAAATTTTTATATTTGGATGTTTATTTAAAAGATTGGCTAAAAGAAGATTAAAACCGAGCGGAGCAGATTCTATATCATAACCAGATAAAAGATTCAAAACGTCTTTTTCTTCTGTTTTAGAAGAAAACATAAGCTTAAGCAGAAGTTTGTCGTTTTCTGTAATTGCGAGACTTTCTTTAAAGTAATTAAGATCTAACATACGTCTCCGTGAAATATGTTGTTTCTGCACGGGTATTCTACAATATACTGCCGATATTATCAAATAAGTCCGTTTTTTGTATAATTGTTCCAGTGTAAAGAGAAAGGGGGAAACAAATGTTTAAATTTTTTAGTTTATTTTTATTTATATCTTTATTTATAAGCGCCTGTGCAACGGTTCCCGTTACGGGCAGAAGGCAGGTTTCGCTTGTTTCAAATTCCGAACTTACATCGTTAAGCGATAAGGAATATAAAGAAATCATAAGCTCGTCTCAGATAGAAAAAGGCACAAAAAATGCACAGATGGTAACTGAAGTCGGACAAAAAATAGCAAAAGCCGTTGAAGATTTTTTTATAGAAACAAACCAAAAAGATAAAATTGCGGAATTTTCATGGGAATTTAACCTGATAAAAGACGATAAAACCGTAAACGCTTTTTGTATGCCCGGCGGCAAAATAGTTGTTTATACCGGCATTCTTCCTGTTACTAAAAATAAAGAAGGACTTGCCGTTGTTATGGGGCACGAAGTCGCCCACGCGGTTGCAAACCACGGCGCCGAAAGAATGAGCCAGCAGATGCTTGCCGGAGCCGGACAGACTGCTCTCGGATATGCAACTCAGGAACAATCCGAACAAACTAAACAACTTATCAATACGGCTTACGGAGTCGGAGCTCAGGTTGGACTTCTTCTCCCGTATTCAAGGCTGCACGAATCGGAAGCAGACCATATCGGTCTTATTCTTATGGCAAAAGCAGGCTATGACCCGCGCTATGCCGTAACCTTTTGGACTGATATGAAAAATATGAGTTCCGGAAATAAAACAATGGCTATTTTGTCAACTCATCCGTCTGATGACAAAAGAATAGAAGATATAAAAAAACTTTTGCCGGACGCTTTAAAATACTACAAAAAATAATCTGATAAAATGACCGTCCCTGCTGATTTTTTTAATTTGACTTTTTTTATTTATAATTCTATAATTCCAGAATAATAGAATTATAAAGGAGTTTTAAAAAATGAAAGAAAATCAGATAACTGCCGTTTTTGACGCTCTGTCTCAGACGACAAGACTCAGAGTATTCAAACTTCTTATTGATAACAGCAGAGAAGGCATTTGTCCCTGCAATATAGCGGAAAAATTAAAAATACCCAGAAATACGCTTTCGTTTCATTTGTCGTTATTGACAAAAGTCGGCTTATGCGAATATAAAAAAACCGGAAAAACACTGATATACAAACCTAAATGCGAGGTTATAAAACAAATATCGTGTTATTTATTGGAAAATTGTTGTTCACGTTAAAAGGGGAAATTAATTATGTTTAAAATATTTACGGATTTCGCAGATTGGTGTATATTAAAAATGAGGCTTGATATAAACACGCATCTGGGCGCCTCGGTTCATTTTTTTATTGAAGATATTACAAAAATATTTTTACTGATATATGTGTTGATCTTTGTTATATCTTTATTTCGTTCACAGATATCGCCTGAAAAAGCAAGAGAATATCTTTCAGGTAAAAAAAGATGGTACGGTTATTTTTTGGCTGCATTTTTAGGAATCATTACTCCGTTTTGTTCATGTTCTTCAATACCGTTATTTATAGGATTTCTTTCTGCGGGAATTCCGTTCGGGATAACTATGGCTTTTTTAATAAGCTCTCCTTTAGTAAGCGAAATTGCGACGATTTTGCTTATAGGAATGCAGGGGGCAGGCCCGAAAATAGCCGCTATATACGTTATTACAGGTTCAGTTATAGCCGTTATAGGCGGTTATTTGGCTGATTTATTCCATCTTGAAAGATTATCAGTCTATAAAATAAATATCGTCCAAATCACTCAAAATGAAAATATAACGGTTAAAGAAAAAATTATTGAACTGATAAAATATGCCCACTGTTTTGCATGGGATATGATAAAAAGCATTTACCTGTATATTTTTATAGGATTGGCTGCCGGCGCCGTTATACACGGTTATATTCCTCAGGAATTTTTATTGAAGTATCTCGGAAAAGATAATATACTTGCCGTTCCTGTTGCGGCAGTTATAGGAATTCCTATGTATGCAAACCATGTGGGGGTAATACCGATAATACAAGCGCTTCTTTTAAAAGGCGTTCCCGTAGGAACAGCACTTGTTTTGCTTATGAGCATTACTGCAGTTTCACTGCCTGAGATGATAATGCTGAAAAAAGTTCTATCCTGGAAAATGATAGCGATATTTACGGGATATTTATTGGTTTCATTTATAATTGTGGGTTATCTGCTGAATTTTATAATTTAATAGGGGGGATTTTCATGAATATTAAAATTTTAGGTTCCTGCTGCAACAAATGCGAGACATTGAAAAGACTGACCGAAACGGCGTTAAAAGAATTGTCAATTGAAACAACAGTTGAAAAAATTACGGATATTGAAAAAATAATATCTTACAATGTTTTAAACCTGCCGGCTCTTGTAATCGACGAAAAAGTCATAATGGCGGGCAAAGTTCCAAAACTTGACGAAATTAAAGAAATCCTTAAAAAACACAATGAAACAAAAAAGTAATTTCAGAAATTTTACAAAACAAAAAAAAGTCACTTATTCAATGACCAAAAACTTGTTTTCAAAAAAACTGAAAGTTAAAACTTTGAAAGAAACAAAAAAGATATAATCAGCGCACTTTTTGTCCGCTGATTATTATACCGGCAAGAGTTCCTTCGTTGTTTTTTACCGGATTTATTTCAATTTTGATATTATCGGACTCAAAAGAAACTTTCTCAAGTTTGGCAAGCACATCAGATATGTTTTTTATTATAGCCGCATTGTTCACCGCGTTAAAAATATGGGTATTGATATTCTTGTCCTTAAAAAGCAGACCGTCTTTGTCAAAACAGTAAACTATTTTCGCATTGCTGTCCAAAACGGCAAAAATGTCAGCCTGCACTGAAATATAATTCTGTGAGATATAAGCCAAAAGCTGCTTTATAAGAAGAGAATTGTCGCTTGCCGCGCTTAGGTCGCTGCTGAGATTATTTACGTCGACCATAACCATATCAATGAGTTCAGAATACATATTTTTTTTAATCTTGTCTTTCATTGAAAGAGCTTTTTTTATTTTATTAAACGGCGCCAGAAACATAAGTTTTGCGCAGTAATAAACAAAAATACATAAAATCAAAGACAACACGAAACCGAAAATATAAAGTTTTATTTTCCATGCGTTAAGAGCGTCAAGAATCCCGCGCGACGAAATCATTGCAAATAAAGTATTTCCGGAATCCAGCGGAATAGAATATAAAAATCCGGCGTTGTCGTTGAGGGGGGTTACTGAATTTGTTTTCAGAGCCGCAGCATTCTGAAATACAGGCTGCGAATATTTTTTATTCCAGTTTGCAGAATCGTTATGAATAACGACAGTCGAATTGGAATCAAGTATAAAACTCTCCGAAACATTTTTGAATTTTGACAGTTTGTTTATTCCGTAAAGAATACCTATATCGTCCGATCTTGAAAATGCCGATTTTATTTCAGGAGCTTCAGAATCAATAAGCGACTCGCCGTATCCTTTGAGTTCAAGCATAGACGCTTTCAAATCATGCCTGTACAAACCTTCCACCGCCAAATATGATATTGCCGCCGAAACGATAAAAGAAATTACGGCAAGCGCAATAATATGTTTTTTCATAATACCTCCTAACGCCAAGGATAAAATTCGGTTTCGGCTTCTCTTGTTCCGTCTTTCTTCATAAACGTAGGGACATTTGATTTTAATTCAAATTTAAAAAATAAACTCCAGTAATCTTCTCTTACGCGGAAAACAGATCCGAGATTAAAGCAATGCAGATCTCTGTAAAGTTTAAATTCCTGATCGTTGCCTGTCCATGTCATGTTGTTATATCTGCAAGTATTTCTTATCGTGTAATCAAATCTCCATTTTGAATTAAGCCAAAAACCTATACCTGTAACAAGATCCACTTCTTCAGGACGGTAATTGTAATAAAAACCGCCTAATGTAAAATATAATCTTTCAAGCTGTCCGAATTTGCTGTCCAGCTGCAGAGAATTAAATCTGCACGGGTCAAGATCCTGCTGCTGTCTTACATATACCGTGACTTTTGAACTCGGCACATAAGTAAGTTCGTTTACAAGAGGATACCAATTTTTATAATTTGAACTTGAGTATATGGACTGCAAATCCCTGAAATCATAACCGGTATAATTTCTCATTATGATATTTGAAGACAGATAAATATAGTTATTGAACAATAAAGCGTTAGATTCAAAACCGTTATCTGCGACCGTGCTTGCCGAATCAAGAACAAAAGAAGTGTCCATGTTCTGAAGCCTGTATTTGAGATTATAAGCAAGGTTCCAGTCCATCCATCTTGTAAGCCTGTATCTTGCATTAAGCGTTCCGTAAAGCCTTGTCAGATCTACAAAGTCGTTTTCATCAGGATTTTTCTTTGAGTAAATATCTTCTTTAACGCCGACGGTAGGTTTTAAAGTAAATCTTTTTGTTATTTTATAATCTTTTGTAATATTATAATCCAAAGAGCCGTACTGGTAATTAAAATCGCTTGTGCTTGTGGAATATGTAAATTCATATTTTGTTCTGTTTTCAAAATTTAAAGTTAAATTGTTTGTGACTCCGGCAATCTGTTTGGGATATATTGAATAATAAATCTGCGGCAACAAAAAATAAGAACTGCCGGTAATTTTATCGTTTGTATCGTAAACCTGGTAAAGCTCTGTCAAAATTCTTAAATTTGATGAATAATTCTGTCTTGTAAGAGACAAATAAGACCGTCTCTGGTTTGAAACTCTTGTCCAGTTATCCTGCTGGTAAAGATTATTAAAATATGAATCGCTTTGAAATTCGGCATGGGCCTGCACAGTCCATAATTTTCCTATGCGCTGCCAGTATGAAGGCTGAAACATCCATCTCTGTTTATCGGTTCTTTTATCAACTGTAGCATAAGAATACAAAGCAGCCATTATTTTATCTTTTATGTTATAAGACAATTCAAGCCCTGCTCCCTCTCCGATTTTACCGAGATAATCAAGAGAAAGTTTTGAATCGAATTCTTTTGTAAATCTGTACTTTAGGGCAAGCCTTGCCGACGGGCCTCCTTCATTGCTGTAACCAGGTTCTATTTCATATCTGAAAGGACTGTCGTCGTTAAAAGTTCTTGTGTATTTCGGAAAATAAAAAAGAGGAACGCCTCCGACATAATAAACGGCGTTATAAATTGTAATTTTCTTGTCTACGACAAATAATCCGCGTTTTGCATAAGCATAATGATGCGGATGATCCAAATCGCAGTTTGAAATCGTAACGTTTTCTATTTTATAAGTGTCGGATGAAACTTTATACATCTTTTCGGCTCTGAAAAAGATTGGGGCCGAACAGCCGAAAGTATTACACATTTCGCCCTGCTCTTTTTCCATATCGTAACTTACTTTATCGGTAAAAATTGTGTTGCTTGACTCGATTATTGAAACATTTCCGTCAGCGGTAAGAGTTTTTGTGGGGATTTTGATCTCTATATTGTCGGCCTTAAGTATTTTGCCGAGCCAGTCCATTCGGACGCTGCCTGTTGCCGTTACAAGCCCCTTTTCCTGTTCGTATGTAACGGTGTCTGCTTTCATTTCAACTTCGTAACAAAAAGCAGCCTCAGACGAAAGCAGCAGGACTGCAAATAACATACATATAAAATGAAATGATAAAATTCTATTAAATGTTGTTGACATCTGTCAGTTTTTGGCAAGCATTGCGGCTCCGGCAACCCCTAATTTATTGGTGTATTTGGAAACCACAATTTTACATGAATCAACCGCGCTTTTAAATGCCCTCTGTTTTATCTGCATGTAAACAGGTTTATAAAATTCATCGCAGGCTTTGCTTATTCCGCCGCACAATACTATATGGTCCGGATTTATAAAATTGATAATATCGGCAAGAAGTATGGCAAGTTTTTCGCCGGCTTCAGCCCATACCTGTTTTGCAACCTTATCGCCCTTTGAAGCAGCTAAAGATAAAATTTTAGGAGTAACCTTATTTTTATCGTTATCCGCAAGTTTCAATATATAACCGGATTTATTTTTCTTCATAAGTTCAAAAGCTCTTTTTACAAGATATCTTGCCCCTATGTAAGTTTCCGCGCAGCCTGTGTTTCCGCAGTTGCATTTGTTGCCGTTTGGTTCAACCGTTATATGTCCGATTTCTCCGGCAGTTCCTGTATTTCCGACGTATAATTTCTTGTTTATTATTATTCCGCCGCCTACGCCCGTACCGAGCGTTACGCAAACCATATTTGAAGATTTGCCTTTCAAATCAAGCCAGTATGCGCCAAGAGAAGCCGTATTTGCGTCATTATCCACAAAAACGGTCTTTTTTGTAAGCTTTTCCATTTCTTTCTTTATGTTGACATTTTTCCACTGCGGAAGATTCGGAGAAAATCTCAAAATACCGTTTACGGAATCAACATCACCTGCTATTCCGATTCCTATGGTTTTTATATTTTTATAGTACTTCATGCTTTTTATAACACTGACAATTTCTTTCAATATCAAAGCCGGTTTTATTTTTATATCGGTATCTAAAACCGATTCTTCCACAATAACAGCCTGATCGTCAAGTACAGCAATTTTTATCTGAGTGCCGCCCAAATCTATCCCTAAATAAAATTTAGCCATTTTTTTCCTCTATAAATTTTAACATTGCTCCTGCCAGATAAAACGAACCGGCTGCGGCAACAACATCGTTATTTTTTAAAATTCTGAAACATTCTTCTATTGAACACAGCTTTTTTATGTTTTCAGGTTTCTTATATTTTAAAAATTCTTTTTCAAGAATATCGTTATCAACAGCTCTTTCATTTTTTATATCGACAAGAAAAACATCTTCAAAAACATCAGATATTTTTTTTACTATATTTTTGTAATCCTTCTCGCGCATGACGGCAAAAATAAGTTTAGTCTTTTCTTTTGAAAAAGGACTTTTTGCATACAAATCAATAAAATTTGAAACAGCCTGAAGATTATGGGCTCCGTCTATTAAAAACTTTATTTTTTTGCCGGCATATTTTACGTTTTTAGTTTCAAATCTGGCAGACCATTTTATTGCGCGCAGATTCTTTTTCAAAAGAGCCGGTTTTATTTTAAAACCTTTTTCTTTAAGCAATTCACATGCCGCAAGAGCGCAGGCGCAGTTATAAACCTGCGGTTCGCCCAAAAGACTTAAATCAAATTTTAAATTCCTGCCAAAGCCTTTATATTCTATCTTCTGAGTCATCTTTCGCCAGTCGTATAAAAGGCTTGAAGCCGAAAAATCTCTTGCGAAACGATATAATTTTGACTTTTTATGTTTTGCGGTTTCAGAAATTTTATTAAAAGCTTTATCATCCATTACGCCGCATATTGCAGGTACGCCCGCTTTTATTATCCCTGCTTTTTCAAAAGCTATTTTTTGCAAAGAACGTCCCAGAATTTCAGTATGGTCAAAATCTATGCCTGTTATTATGCTTACAAGCGGAGTT